>Ga0209596_1000756_pt1 | contig 29357 bp, 24 predicted proteins | sample M_130807_MF_Meta_FD_187314 | JGI IMG/M metagenome (GOLD analysis project Ga0209596, IMG submission 187314) | Freshwater microbial communities from Lake Montjoie, Canada to study carbon cycling - M_130807_MF_MetaG (SPAdes) (version 2) | ecosystem: Environmental > Aquatic > Freshwater > Lake... | reverse complement strand
CCGCCCGGGCGGTCCGCGCTCGTAAACGGTGACGGTGTGTCCGGCCTTGTTGAGCTGCGCGGCAGCGGAAATTCCCGCGGGCCCGGAGCCGATGATCGCGACTTTCTTGCCCGTGCGCTTCGTCGGCGGCTCGGCGACGACCCAGCCTTCTTCCCAGCCCCGGTCAATGATGGCGACCTCGATGTTCTTGATGGTCACCGGCGGCTCGTTGATGCCGAGCACGCACGAGCCTTCGCACGGTGCGGGGCAGACGCGGCCGGTGAACTCAGGGAAATTGTTCGTCTTGTGCAGCCGCTCGAGCGCTTCTTTCCACAGTCCGCGATAGACGAGATCGTTCCACTCGGGGATGAGGTTGTTGATCGGGCAGCCGCTCGCCATGCCGCTGATGAGCGTGCCGGTGTGGCAAAATGGAACGCCGCAATCCATGCAGCGCGCGCCCTGCGTCTTGAGCGCGGGCTCGGGCATGTGCAGATGAAATTCGCTCCAGTCGCGGACGCGCTCCAGCGGCGGACGGTCAGCAGGAAGCTCGCGGTTGAATTCGATGAAGCCAGTTGGTTTTCCCATTGTCGTGTCTCTGAAAAAATTACGCCCTCGGCATGTCGGGCCGTTGCTTGACAGCCGTGGCGGCGATGATCGGGCCTGCTGCCACGAGCTTCTTGTGCCGTGAATCCACGCGGAGGTTCAGCCCTTCGAGCGCGCGGCAGCCGAGCAGCAGCAGGTCGCCCTTTTGCGCGAAGACCACCTCGTCAATAGTCTCGCTGCGATCCACTTTCAGAACCGCATAGCCGACGGAGCGCGTGATGATCTCGCCGTTCGCCATCTGGATTTGCAGATCCTTTTTGCGCTGCTCAATGCCGATCTTTTCCAGCACTTTCGCGTCCACCCAAGTGAACTCGCTGCCGGTGTCCACCATCATGCGCGGAATCACCGCGGCCTTTTTCGGGTCGTGGTGATTCTCTACGCGGCAGCCGACGGTGAAGAGTCCCATGGTTTCAGGATAGTTGTTCCTTCGCGGCGCGCATCGCGTTTATCCGCCCCCGATGCGCGCGATGTCGCGTGCGTTCGCCTCGAAGGCTGCATTGAGTGCCGCGTCGCCGCTGAGGCCGTCGGCCTCGGCTTTCTTGAGTGCCTGCAGGACGCGCTTGTAGTCCTTCGGCATCACCTTCACGAACTTCGGCACGGTCTCCTCCCAGAGCGCGATGACCTTGAATGCCTTCTGGCTCTTCGTGTAGTCCGCGTGCTTTTTGATCAGCGCATAGAGGGCGTCAATTTCCGCGCGGTCCTCGACTTTTTCGAGCGCGACCATCTGCGTGTTGCAGCGCGTGGCGAAGTCGCCCGCTTCGTCGAGCACGTAGGCCACGCCGCCGCTCATGCCTGCGGCAAAATTGCGGCCCGTGCGACCGAGGATCACGACGCGTCCGCCGGTCATGTATTCGCAGCCGTGGTCGCCGACGCCTTCGACGACAGTGTCCACGCCGGAGTTCCGCACCGCGAAACGCTCGCCCGCCATGCCGCGCAGGAAGACCTCGCCAGCGGTCGCGCCGTAGAGCGTGACGTTTCCGGCGATGATGTTGTCCTCCGCGTTGAACGTGGAGCCTGCGGGCGGATAGATGATGATGCGTCCGCCGCTCATTCCCTTGCCGACATAGTCGTTCGCGTCGCCTTCGAGTTCGAGCGTCACGCCCTTCGGAATGAATGCGCCGAGGCTCTGGCCCGCGCTGCCGTTGAATTTCAAATGCACCGTGTCATCCGGCAATCCCTGCCAGTGTCTCTTCACGATCTCGTGGCCGAGGATCGTGCCGACCACGCGGTGGATGTTCCGGATCGGCAGTGTGGCCGTGACTTTCTCACCGCGCTCGATGGCGGGTTTGCAAATGTCGAGGAGCTGCGTGAGGTCGAGCGATTTTTCGAGGCCGTGATCCTGCGCCTCGGTGCAGAAGCGCCCAACTTCGGGACCGACCGGCGGCGAGTAGAGGATCTTCGAGAAGTCGAGACCCTTCGCCTTCCAATGCTCCACGGCCTTGCGCGCTTCGAGCAGGTCGGTGCGGCCGACCATGTCTTCGAGTTTGCGGAAGCCGAGCTGCGCCATGAATTCGCGCACTTCCTGCGCGATGAACCGCATGAAGTTTGCTGCGTGTTCCGGATCGCCGGTGAACTTCGCGCGGAGCTGCGGGTCCTGCGTGGCGATGCCGACGGGGCACGTATTCAGATGGCAGACGCGCATCATGATGCAGCCGAGCGTGACGAGCGGCGCGGTCGCGAAACCAAACTCCTCCGCGCCGAGCAGCGCGGCGACGACGACGTCGCGGCCGGTCTTCATCTGGCCGTCCGCCTCGACAACGATGCGCGAGCGGAGATTGTTCAGCACGAGCGTCTGGTGCGTTTCGGCGAGGCCGAGTTCCCACGGGATGCCCGCGTGCTTGATCGAGGTCTGCGGCGATGCGCCGGTGCCGCCATCGAAGCCGCTGATCAAAACCACATCCGCGTGTGCTTTTGAAACGCCCGCGGCGATCGTGCCGACGCCGACTTCCGACACGAGCTTGACGCTGATTCGCGCGTGACGGTTCGCATTTTTCAGATCGTGAATCAGCTCGGCGAGATCCTCGATCGAGTAGATGTCGTGATGCGGAGGCGGCGAGATGAGGCCCACGCCCGGTGTCGAGCCGCGCACTTTTGCGATCCACGGATACACCTTCGTGCCGGGAAGCTGGCCGCCTTCGCCGGGCTTCGCGCCCTGCGCCATTTTGATCTGCAGTTCCTTCGCCTGCGAGAGGTAGAGGCCCGTGACGCCGAAGCGTCCCGAGGCGACCTGCTTGATCGCGGAGTTCTTCGAGTCGCCGCGTTCATTCGTCCAAGTGTAACGCTCGGAATCCTCGCCGCCCTCGCCGGTGTTCGACTTGCCGCCGATGCGGTTCATCGCGATGGCGAGCGCCTCGTGCGCTTCGCTGGAGATGGAGCCGTAGCTCATCGCGCCCGTCTTGAAACGTTTCAGGATCGTATCCACCGAGTCCACTTCCTCGATGGGCACAGGCGTCTGCGGCTTGAAGTCGAGCAGCCCGCGCAGTGTGTAGAAATTCTTCACCTGCTCGTTCACGAGCGCGCTGTATTGCTTGAACGTCTCGTAGTTCCCCGAGCGCACGGCCTTTTGCAGCGTGTGGATCGTCTGCGGATTGAAAAGGTGCGCCTCGCCCTCGCGACGCCACTGGTATTCGCCGCCGACGTCGAGCGCGTGGCCGTTTGTCTGGCGATCGGGAAATGCGTGGCTGTGGCGTGCGATTGCTTCCTTCGCGATGATGCCGATGTCCGATCCTTCGATGCGCGTGGCCGTCGTCGTGAAATAACGATCCACGACTTTCTGATTGAGACCAACCGCCTCGAAAATCTGCGCGCCACGATAGCTCTGCATCGTCGAGATGCCGATCTTCGACGCGACTTTGATCACGCCCTTCGTCGCGGCCTTGATGAAATTTTTCACCGCCGTCTTGTGATCCACATTCACGAGCAGACCCTGGCGGATCATGTCGTCGAGCGTCTCGAATGCGAGGTAAGGATTAATCGCGCCGCAGCCGTAGCCGATGAGCGTGCAGAAGTGATGCACCTCGCGCGGTTCGCCGCTTTCGAGCACGAGGTCCACCTGCGTGCGCGTGCCCTTGCGGATGAGATGATGATGCAGACCCGACACCGCGAGCAGCGAGGGAATCGGCGCGTTGTCCTTGTTCGTCCCGCGGTCGGAAAGGATGAGGATGTTTTTGCCAGCCGCGACCGAGCGATCGGCCTGCGCGAAGATTTCATCCATCGCCTTTTCGAGCGCCGCAGCACCGCCGCGCGGATCGAAAAGAATCGGCAGCGTGACGGCGGAGAAACTTCCCTCAGTCACCGTCTTCAGCTTCGCGAGTTCCTCGTTGCTGAGGATCGGCGTCTTCAGCTCGATCAGGTGGCAGCTCTCGGGTTTCGGTTCGAGCAGGTTTCCCTCCGTACCGATCGTCGTGACGGATGACGTGATGCACTCCTCGCGGATGCAATCAATCGGCGGATTCGTGACCTGCGCGAAGAGCTGCTTGAAGTAATCGAACAGGAGCTTCGGCTTGTCGGAGAGCGGCGCAATCGGAGTGTCTGTGCCCATCGAGCCGATCGCTTCCACGCCATCGCGCGCCATGGGCACCATGAGCATCCGCAGATCCTCGAACGTGTATCCGAACGCCTGCTGGCGCTGGAGCATCGTCTTGTGATCCGGCGGCGCGACGGGTTCGCCGTCCTTGATGTCCGCGAGCTTCACGAGGTGCTTGTCGAGCCACTGGCGATACGGCTTTTCCGCCGCGATCTTCGATTTGATTTCGTCGTCGGGAACGATGCGGCCTTCCTCCATGTTCACGATGAACATGCGGCCCGGCTGCAGGCGTCCCTTCGATGCGACATTCTCCGGCGCGACCGGCAGCACGCCGGCTTCCGACGCCATGATCACGAGGTCGTCCTTCGTCACGTAATAGCGCGAAGGCCGCAGACCATTGCGATCCAGCGTCGCGCCGATCATCGTGCCATCGGTGAACGCCACCGACGCCGGGCCGTCCCACGGCTCCATGAGGCACGAGTGGTATTCGTAAAATGCCTTCTTCTCCTCGCTCATGGACTCGTGTCCGGACCACGGCTCGGGGATCATCATCATCATCGCGTGCGGCAACGAGCGCCCGCCCTGCACGAGCAGCTCGAGCACGTTGTCGAACATCGCCGAATCCGATCCCTGCTCATTCACGATCGGCAGGACTTTTTTCACGTCGTCGAACAGCGGGCTCGCGAGCAGCGACTCGCGCGCCTTCATCCAGTTGATGTTCCCGCGCAGCGTGTTGATTTCGCCGTTGTGCGCGATGTAGCGGTACGGATGCGAACGCTCCCAGCTCGGGAATGTGTTCGTTGAAAAACGCGAATGCACGAGCGCCAGCGCGCTCTCCATGTCCTTGTCCGCGAGATCGCAAAAATACGCGCCGACCTGCACGGGCATCAGCATCCCTTTGTACACCAGCGTGCGGCACGAGAGGCTCGGCGCATACCAGAACGGGTCCACGCCGCCGCCGCGGATGGCCTTGTGCGTGAGCTTGCGCAGCACATAGAGCTTGCGCTCGAAAGTCGCATCGTCCGCGACATCCGCCGCGCGTTGGATGAACACCTGTTGCATGAACGGCTCGCTCGCCTGCGCCGTCTTACCGAGCGTCGAGTTGTCCGTCGGCACATCGCGCCAGCCAAGCACCGTGTGGCCCTCGGACTTTGCGATCTGTTCAAAAAGTTCGCGCCCCTTTTTCCGCTCCTCGGCATTGCGTGATCCGAAGAGGCTGCCCACGCCGAGTTGCCCCGGTGCCGGCAATTTCACGCCCGCGACCTTCGCCAGAAACTTGTGCGGGATCTGCATGAGGATGCCCGCGCCGTCGCCGGAATTTTTCTCGCACCCGCACGCACCGCGGTGGTCGAGGTTCACGAGGATCGTCAGCGCATTCTGCACGATGTCGTGAGACTTCTTCCCCTTCATGTGGACCACAAATCCGACGCCGCACGCGTCGTGTTCAAACTGCGGATCATAGAGTCCCTGCTTTTCGGGCAGTCCCTGATTCTGCGTTGGTCCCTGTGTCTGCGGAAGTCCCTGATTCTTCATTTCGGTGTCGTGTCTTTGCAAAGAGCCGTCGGCGTTCATGTCTCGAAAAATCTCCTCAACCACGAAAGAAGGGGGCTTCGTGCGGCGGTGGCTGGCTCTGTGTTCGCTGTCTGTCTTTCAATATTGGCCGCGCGACATAGCACCCTCCCGCGCGCAGTAACAGAGTTTTTCTAGGAAATTTTGCGTGCGCGGCCCGGCGCGGGAGCGTGCGGCCCCCGGCGATTGCCACGACCCCGAAAATTCAAACCGGGCGATCGCCGGAGATTCCCGTTTGCGCTCCGGCGAAGTGCGCGCTAACTAGCACGATATGCCGGAAGAAAATGCCGACAAAGCTTGGGACGAATACGACTGGGAGAGATTCCTCCAGGAGCAGGAACGTCGCACGGAAAAATACATGGCCCTGCTGGAAAAATTCATGGATCACCCCGACCGCGACGCGATCATCGCCCGCGAGATGGGCTGGACGCATCTCATCGGCGGCGAGACCCGCGAGTGGGAGGACGAGGTGGAGTCGTCGTTTGAGGACGCCATTTCGGATGACGATGAGGCTGCGCAGCCGTCTGGGGAGCCGATGACCTTCGGCTTTGAAAAGCATCCGCTCTACCGCGAGACGATCGCCTTCAGCGCAGAGCTGGACGAGATGTTCGTCCGCGTGGACGAGAAGGTGCGCGAGCACCCCGCAGCGATCACCTTGCGGGACGAGACCACGCTCGCCGCGGCCAAGCTCGCGGCGGCGCTGAACGACGACGACATTGACGAACTCGGGATGACCATCGCGTACCTCAAGCGCGGCCTGCGGGCGCTCACGACGGTGCTGAACGCGGCGGTGAAGCTGCACGAGGAGGAGCTGCTCGGCGAGCCGCAGTTCGAGATGCTGAGGGGTCGGATTTTTTCCATTCGCGACGGCATCGTTAGCAAAATGGGCGAGTATCGTTCGGAATTCCGCCGCCGGCGCGGCGGGCGCTAGCCCAAGGCAGGGAAACTTCGGCGAGACTGAATAGATTGAGCGATTCCACGTCCAAAACTGACGCCGATGTTCCTGCCCAGGGGCCGGGTGACATTGAATTGGTCGCCCGGTGCCGGGCAGGGGATACGCAGGCTTTCAACGAACTCGTAACCCGCCACCGACAACGCTGTTTTTCCATGATCTACCAAATGGTCAGAAACGAAGATGACGCCTGGGATCTCACCCAGGACGGCTTCGTGCGCGCATGGCGCAGCCTGGCCAATTTCCGCGGTCAGTCGTCATTTTTCACATGGCTCTACCGCATCATGACGAATGTGTCTCTCGACTGGCTGCGCCGGAAAAAGATCGAGAGCGGGCAGGAATTTGACGACTCGATCGGCCTGCCCGGCATCGCGCCCGGTGCTGTGACCGCGCCCCAGGCCGTCGTGCCACCGGCGCTCAAGCTCGCGGATCAGGAAATCCGCAAGCGCATTGATGAGGCGATCACCCGACTGAGCGACGAGCACCGGCAGGTCATCGTCATGCGCGAACTCGAAGGGATGGAATACCACGAGATTGCGGATGCGATCGGCTGCTCCATCGGTACTGTCATGTCTCGACTTTTTTACGCCCGCAGAAAACTCCAAACCATGCTCCGCGACGTCCATGAACAACTCTGAACCCCCATCGTCGCACGAGGAAAAGTGGACGGCCTACCTCGACGGAATGCTCTCCGCGCAGGATGCAGCCGCATTCGAGCGCGAGCATCCCGAAGCCGCCGCCGAGCGCGCCATGCACTCGCGGATCATCGGTGCCGTGCGCCGGCATTCGCCTGCGCCGACGCTCCGCAACCCGGACTTTTTCAACGACCGCATCATGCGCGAAATCGCGCCGCCACCTGCGGCTGCGGCGCCCGCCCCTGCAAAGGCGCGCGGCTTGTTTTCGCTGTGGCGGCTCGCCTTTGCGGGTGCGTTCGGCCTCATCGCGACGTTCGCGATTTGGGCGTCCTTTGTGCGTGGCGGCGGCGGGGAAAGGCCGGAGCGCTACTTCGCGCAGATCGTCTCGGTGACGGCGGGCGACCGGTTGCTTGATGCGAGCGTGCTCGATGCGGAGGGCCTCAAGATGATTTGGATTGATGGACTGGAACCGCTCCCGGATGACTATGCTCTCGAATAGCACCGCGATCATTTCACTCGGCACATGGTTCGCGACTGCGGCATGTGCGGTGGCCCAGGCGCCGCCGCACACCGAGGCGATGAAGCCCTTCGCATTTGCTCCCGCAACGCAGGGCAAGGTGTGGAGCGCCGTGGTGCTCGCGACCAAGGCGGAGAAAGGCACGAAGCCCGCGCCGCTCCCGCCGGAACTCGCCGCCTTTGGCGCGCAGCTCACAAAGTTTCTCGGCTACGATCAGTTTAAGATCATCGGTTCAGTCACGAAGAAGATGGAAGGCCAGGACGAGCACTGGCTCGTGCCGACGAAAAACTTCTGGCTCAGCGTGCAGGCCACGCGCCTGCGCAGCGGTTACGGCGTGAAATTGGAGTTCTTCCAGGACAACCGTTCGCTGCTGAAAAACGAGAGCATGCTCGGGCCCGGCAGCCCGCTCTTCATCGCCGGCCCGGCGAATGCACGCGGGCAGGTCATCATGGTCTTCGAGGTGAAGCCCTGAGTGCGGAGCGAATGTAGGCGAGGTTTGCAACCTCGCCTGCTTCGCGCGCCAGAGTGTGCAGCGGCAGCCTTGGAAGGTCATCTCGCGCAATTCTCCGGGCGGCAACGAGGCGGCAGTGCCAGCGACGAGCATTTGAGAAAGTCTGAGGGATTGTGACTGGCACCACATTTCGGATCGACGTGGCAGAAGCGGCGCGTAATCTCGCCGCAGAAAACTCCTCAACCATGAAACCCGCGCCCATCCTCCGCACATTGCTCGTCATTTTCCTCAGCCTGCTCGGCGCGGTGGCGGGGTTGCGCGCGGCGGAGCTGGCGGTGCCGGAGAATGTGGTGTTCGAGCGGGACATCGAGTTTGCGAATCCTGACAATCAGCACCTGCAGGTGAACGTCGCGCGGCCGAAGGACGGGACGGGGCCGTTCCCCGCGGTCGTGTGCATCCACGGCGGCGGGTTCCGCGCGGGGAAGCGCGAGAGCTATGACAAGCTCTGCCTCACGCTGGCGCAGAATGGCTACGTGGCCATCACCGTGACCTACCGGCTCGCGCCGGCGTATCCGTTCCCGGCCGCGGTGCTGGATAGCAAGTCGGCGGTGCGCTGGCTGCGCGCGAATGCGGCGAAGTATCATGTGGACCCCACGCGCATCGGCGTGACGGGCGGTTCGGCGGGCGGGCATCTCTCGCAGTTCCTCGGCGTGACCGCGGGCGTGAAGAAATTCGACGCCGGGGATAACCTGGATCAATCGAGCGCCGTGGCCTGCGTGGTGAATTTCTACGGGCCGAGCGACCTCACGAAGTCGTATGGCAAGAGCGTGGACGCGGCGCAGGTGCTGCCGTTGTTTTTCGCCGGCGACCTTTCCACGAAGCTCCGCGAACACATCGTGGGCAGCCCGCTCTACTGGGTGACGCCGAACGCCGCGCCGACGCTGGTCGTCCACGGCACCGAGGACAAATACGTGGCTTACGAGCAGGCCGGATGGATGGTGGACAAGCTGAAGGCGAGCGCCGTCGAGGCCGAACTGCTGACGCTGGAGGGAGCAGGCCACGGCTTCAAAGGCGCGGATGCAGAGAAGGCCGAGAAGGCGCTGCTGGAATTCTTCGGCAAGCACCTGAAGCCCGCGAGGCACTGACGGACAGAGCCAGGGCATTTTCAGGGAATTGGACTCGCGCCACGGTAATCATGGGCCGTGGCTGAGGCGTGGCGGCGGGAAGAGTTCAAAGGCACGCGGCGGGTTCCGGTGGATATTGCATTGCGCGCGAGCCGGGATTTCCCCGGTGCCGCGCACATCCCCCGTTCCTCCGATGAAACCGAATCCCACGCATCGCAGCGCGCAGCATCCGTGCTGGGTTTCGCGCCGTACGGCGATTCAGGCGGGCGCGATCGGGCTAATGGGGCTGGGGGATGAATCACCTCGCGGGATTGCGCGCTCTCGGCGGGCCCAATGCTCCGCAGACGGGCAGGGCAAAAGTCCGATGATGCCACCAGTGCGGGGTGTTGGGTACGGCCTGATGGTCGAGGCTGCGCGGCTGTGCGGCGAGGACGGTGAATTTGGGGTCATCACCGCAAGCCTCACGTCTTCGAACATGAACGAGTGGCAGAAGCACATCGAAGCGCGCCGCGCGTCGAAATATCCGAAGATGAAAATGGTCGCGCTGCGTCCGTGTGACGACATGAAGGGCAAGGCGCAGGCCGAAGTCACCACGCTGCTCAGCGCGAATCCGAATTTGAAACTCATCATGGCCATCTGCTCGCCCGCAGTTCCCGGAGCCGCCGAACCGGTGAAGCAGGCTCGCAAGACCGGCGCGCTCGGGGAATTTGAAATCCAGTGCGACAACATCCTGCTCGGAAAGCCGTCCACGTTTAACAAGGACAACATTGACCGGTTCCACATTTGATGAACTCCCGAGACGCGCTGAATTCGTCCGTTCGCATGCTGCTCGCGATTGACTCCGGTGCCTGCCAGTTTCAAATCAAACGCTGATGCCATACTCCACGCACATCGAAAACCCGGACGTCATCCTGATCGGCAGCGGCGTCATGTCCGCAAATCTCGGGGCTTTGCTGAAGCGCCTTGATCCGCGCCTCACCATCCAGCTCTACGAGGTCACCGACGGGCTCGCGCAGGAAAGCTCGGACGGCTGGAACAATGCGGGCACGGGCCACGCCGGCATCTGCGAACTGAGCTACACGCCGAAGCGCGAAGCCGACGGTTCGGTGAACGTGAACAAGGTGATCGAGATTTTCGAGCAGTTCGAACACTCGAAGCAGTTCTGGAGCTACGCCGTCGCGAGCGGGATGGCGGAGCGGCCGAAGGACTTCGTCAACCCTGTCCAGCACATCAGCTTTGTGCACGGCGACGAGCAGGTGGACTTTTTGAAGGCCCGACACGCCGGGATGGCGGCGCACCATTTCTTCCGCGAGATGGAATACACCACCGACCGCGCGAAGATCGCAAGCTGGGCTCCGCTGCTCCTCGAAGGCCGCGGCAATGTGCCCATCGCCGCGACGAAGATGGATACGGGGACCGATGTGAACTTCGGCGAGATCTCCCGCAAACTGCTCGGCTGGCTCGGCAAGCAGGAAGGCTGCGGGATCGCCTCGAACCATCGCGTGGTCGGACTGAAGAGAAGCGGCGCGGGTTGGGAAGTCCGCGCGAAGGATTTGGCGACGGGCGAGGTCCGCGTGAACCGCACGAAGTTTGTTTTCGTCGGTGCGGGCGGAGGCAGTCTGCCGCTGCTGCAAAAATCCGGCATTCCCGAAGCGAAGGGCCTCGGCGGTTTCCCTATCGGCGGGCAATGGCTCGTCTGCGATAATCCGGAGATCGTCAGCAAGCATCAGGCAAAGGTGTACGGCCAGGCGCTCGACGCCGCGCCGACGATGGCCGTGCCGCATCTCGACACGCGGATTCTCGATGGAAAAAAGACGCTGCTCTTCGGTCCGTTCGCCGCGTGGACGACGAAGTTTCTCCACAAGAAAGGGAGCATCACCGACCTGCCATTCTCCATCCGGCCCGACAATTTCTTCACGCTCATCAAGATCGGAATCCACAACCTGGATCTCGTCCGCTACCTCGTGCAGCAAGGCATGCAAAGCATGGCGGCCCGCATGAAGGTGCTGCATGTCTTCTATCCCGCGGCGCAGGCGAAAGATTGGAAATTGATTGATGCCGGCATCCGCGTGCAGGCCATCAAGAAGACCGACGGCGAGGCCGGCATCGTCCACTACGGCACCGAGGTGATCACCGATGCGAACCGCACGATTTCCGCACTGCTCGGAGCATCGCCCGGCGCGTCGGTCTCGGTGAATATCGTGCTCGAAGTGATCAAGAAATGCTTCCCGCAACTGCTCGCCAGCCCCGAGGGCCATGCGCGGATGAAGGAGATGATCCCGACTTACGACGAGGACATCAAGCTGCCCGAAAACGCTGCGCGTTTCCGCGAAGTCCAGCAGCGCGCCGACGAGATTCTGCAGATCTCCTGATCGGGAATGACTACTGTAGGAAATTGCTTCCGCGCCCGCCGCACCGGAAACGGTCAGAACGGGGATCGGCGTCGGGAAAAGAGGGGGTATGTTGCCTTCTTGGAATCTGTCATGGCCGACGGCGCCTCTGCCAACAAATACCTTCACAGGGCGCTCCATAGTTGGTTTGCGGCGACTCACACCCTCAGGCGCCCTGTATCTTCCGTAGCGCCTCCTTAGCCGCCTTGGCCACCTTCTGGTCGGCATCCTGCTGGGCCCGCGTCAGCGCCGGCACGCCGGCTGCCGCGCTTTGGCCCATGCGTCCCAGCGTGTCGGCCATCCGTTGGCGCACGGCAACGTCCTTGTGCTCAAGTCCCTTGGTCAGCAACTTCACGGCGGCCGCGGGCTGATCCCTCAGCAACTCCAGCCCCCAGCCCTCGACTCCCGTAAACTGCCCGCTGGCCAATCCGTCCACCACACCCACGACCGCCTCGGATCGCCGAGTTGGCCCGAGCGCTTTCATGTGCGCCCGGGCCCACCATCCCTCGTAAGGCATGCCCTCGTGGCCGAGACTGCCGTTGAAGAAGGAGGACGGCGGATGGTGCGGGTCGATCGCCCAGCGGGCAAAGCTGGAAAGGTCGTCATTGCGCTTGGCCAGCAGGGGCAGGGCTTCCCGGGCCTCCGGCCCCATGGCCGCAAGCACAAGCGTGCCGTTGTAGTAGGCCATCTCGCCCTTGCCCATAAACTCGGTGATGACCGGCACGGCGACCCGCGTGCCGGGCGTGCCGATCCGCGCTAGAGCCCGCGCCGCGGCCCAGCGGGTGACATCGTCCTTGTCTTTGAGCAGCTCCGTCAGCGCCGGCACCGCAGCCTGCGCCTTGGCGCCGATGCCTCCGAGCGCATCGGCCGCGGCCACATGCACTGCGGCATCGTGGAGCATCGACTTCAGGTCCCGGGTCGCTTCTGCAGCGTCAGGCCCCATCTCACCGAGCGCCGCCGCGGCCGCGCGACGCACCGCCAGGTCCGAATCGCCCACCGCCGCAATCAGCTTGCCCACCAGGATCTTGGCATTGCTTCCCAGGTCTCCGGCCGCGCTGGCCGCCGCGGCGCGGGTCGGCGCCTCCAGGCTGCGCAGGGTTTGACGCAAGGTATTGAGCCCTCGCGGATCGCTCGGACGCAATCGTGCCAGCGCCGCTCCGGCATGCACCGTCACCACCGCATCGGTATCCGCCAAAGCCGCCGTCAGACCGGTGATTGCCTCCGGTCCCGGCTCGGTCAAACTCGCCAAGTCATCGGCCGCCTGCATCCGCGCCCACCGATCCGCATCCTTGAGTGCCGCAATCAGCCCGGGCACATCCTCAAGACCTACGGGCCCAGGCCCCACCACGCTCGACCGGTCGCGGTCCATTTCCCACACATTGCCGGGCATGTTGGCGGCGACCTTCACCCGCTGCACCGGCGCCGCGTTACCGCGGACGCCGCCTTTCATCCCCACCTCGAAGAACGCCCCCACGCCACTGACCCCGTGCGCCAGCACGGTGATCGTCGCGGGCTGGCCCTCCCGCAGCGCGCTGACCGCCGCGCGCAGGCGCTGCACCGACCCGCAATACCCCAGCAGACGTTCCGGCGCCACCCGGGTGAGCTGCCAGGCCCCATCACCCACGGTCGCGCATTCATACCACTGCGCACCCAGGCACATGATCCCGTTGCGCCCGCTATGGAAGAACACCGCCCGTGCTCCGGGTGTGGCCCAATCCAGGATCGGCCGCGGGTCCTGCGGCGGGAATCCATCGGAAATCCGCTGCCGCAAAATATCGGGCGTGCCGCTTCCCTTGAGATCTTCGATCTTCTTGAACACGATGACCTGGGCCGTGGGGCTGACCTTCTCCACCTCGACCAGCGCGATGTTGATGGCGTCGCGCAGAGTCCGCCCCAGCGTGGGCGCACGGTCGATATACGCCAGCGCCGCCGAAGCCTGCCCCAGCACCACGACCAGCACCGCCCAAAGCATCGCTGCTAGATGACATGAGGTTTTCAAGTCGCGCGAGATTCCGCGAATCTCAAAGCGATGACAACCCAAACTACTCCAAACTCCAGCGAACAATACGAAACGATCAAACTTGGCATCGACGCGCATGCACAGTGGTACTACGTGAGCCGTCAGTTCGATGGCACCACGTCGCAACCGGTCCAGAAGATGACCTTTGAGGAGCTGCTGCTCTTTGTCGCCAGGCAGCAAAAACTGGCCGGGAAGGTCTACACCTGTTACGAGGCGGGGCCGTTCGGATATCATTTGCATCGACGGCTTGAAGGGATGGGAGTGACCAACTTCGTCGTGCAGCCCCAGGATTGGGATGATCGAGGCAAGGGAGTCAAAAACGACCGGCTCGATGCGCTGGCCTTGTGCCAGCGGTTGGATCGCTCCGTGCGGGGCAACAAGAAGGCGTTCAGCATTGTGCGCGTGCCCAGCGAGGAAATTGCTTCCGCGTCCCCCCGTCCGACAATGCGCATCTCACGTCCCAAGACGTGCTGGGGTGTGAACAGGGGGCGTGAGGACGCGCTTGCGCGGTGCCGGATGTGCAATCATCGTCCGCGCCATGTTCTGCCGCATCCTCCTGTTCGTCCTCGCGAGTTCCGTCTTTTGCACCGCCGCAGATGGTGATGCCGCGAAGGAGGCGCGCTTTTTGAAGAACACGCGGCAGCTCATCTACGAGGGGAAACGGAGCGGGGAGGGGTACTTTTCGCCGGATGGGAAGCGGCTGATTTTCCAGAGCGAGCGCGAGGCGGGGAATCCGTTTTACCAGATCTACACGCTGGATTTTGAGAGCGGGGACTCTCGGCGCGTGTCGCCGGGAATGGGGAAGACGACTTGTGCGTTTTTTCAGCCGGGGACGGATCGGGTAATCTTTGCGAGCACGCACGAAGATCCGGAATCGGCGGCGAAGCAGAAGGCGGAGATCGAGATGCGCGGGAGCGGGAAGCAGCGGCGTTACTCGTGGGATTACGACAGCACGATGGAGATTTATTCGGCGAAGGCGGACGGGACGGACATCGTGAACCTCACGAAGTCGCCGGGCTACGACGCGGAAGGGTCGTTTTCGCCGGATGGGAAGCAGATCGTCTTCTGCTCGCTGCGCTCGATGACCTGGGCCGATGCGCCGCGCACGCCGAAGGAAATCGCGCGGATGAAAACCGATCCTGCCTGGTTCGGCGACATCTACATCATGAATGCTGATGGCTCGAATGTCCGCCGGCTCACGGAGGCGCCGGGCTACGACGGCGGGCCGTTCTTTTCGCCGGACGGGAAGCGGATCGTGTGGCGGCATTTCGACGAGAGCGGGATGATCGCGGATGTGTGGACGATGGCGACGGACGGGAGCGACAAGCGGCGCATCACGGACTTCAAGTGCATGTCGTGGGCGCCCATTTTCCACCCGGGCGGGAAGTATCTCATCTTCACGGCGAACAAGCTGGGCTTCGACAATTTCGAGCTGTTCCTCGTGGACGTGGAGGGCAAGCACGAGCCGGTGCGGGTGACGTTCACGCCGGGCTTCGACGGGCTGCCGGTGTTTTCGCCGGACGGGAAAAAACTGTGCTGGGCGAGCGGGCGGACGAGCGACGGGAAGTCGCAGATTTTCCTCGCGGATTGGAATGAGGCGGAGGCGCTGAAGGCGATCGGTGAAGCGCCGCTGCGTGTAGCTGCCGAGGGAACGAGGCAGGCTGATCCAAACGCGGAAGTCGGAACGCGGAGCGCGGAAAAGCCAGCCGGCCTCCTGCCGTCGGCGGTTACGGTGGATTGGGAGTCACTGCGATCTGAGATTTCTTCCGACGATCTGAAGCTCGAAGTAGGACTGCTCGCGGACGACGCTCATGCGGGCCGTGCGGTGGGCAGCGATGGAGCGAAGCTCGCCGCGGAGTGGCTCCGTGAATATTTTGCAAAAGCTGGATTGCAGCCGCTGCCGGGGAGCAAGTCGTACTTCCAGGAGTTCGAATTCAACGCGGGCGAGCGGCTGGTGCCTGGAAAGAATACGCTTCATGCCTCGAACGGAGGCGACTCGACGCCGCTCGTGTTCGACAAGGAATTCTGCACGCTTGCGTTCAGCGATGAGGGCGCGGCGGAGGGCGCGGTGGTGTTCGCGGGTTACGGCCTGAGCGTGCCCGAGGGCGCGGGGCAGCAGCGTTATAACAGCTACGAGGGGCTGGATGTGAAGGACAAGGTCGTGCTCATCCTCCGTTATGTGCCCGAGGATGTGGAGCCTGCGCGTCGCGCGCATCTCAACCGCTATTCGGGCCTGCGCTACAAGGCGATGATGGCGCGCGAGCGCGGCGCAAAGGCGGTGCTCGTCGTGACGGGCCCCAACTCTCCGAATGCTGGCGAGCTTCTCCCGCTCATGGGCGACGGCAGCAGCGCGGGGAGCGGAATCATCGCGGCATCCATCAGCGCCGATGCGGCGGCGGCATTGCTCGCGCCGGGCGGGAAAAATCTGAAGGACTTGCAGAAGGCGCTCGACAGCGAAAACCCGCACGCTGAGGGCGGCTTCGTGCTGCCGAAGGTGAAGGTGAAAATCGCCGCGGCGGTGGAGCACATCCACAAGACGGATCGTAATGTGATCGCGTGCATCCCCGGCGAGACGGACGAGTGGATCGTCGTCGGCGCGCACTACGATCATCTCGGGCTCGGCAAAGGAAACTCATCGCTCGCGCGCAAGGGCGAGGAGGGAAAAATCCACCACGGCGCGGATGACAATGCGAGCGGGACGGCGGCGGTGATCGAGATTGCGGCGGCGCTCGCAAAGAGCGCTCCGAAGCCGAAGCGCGGAATTATTTTCGCTCTCTGGAGCGGCGAGGAGATCGGGCTCATCGGGTCGAACTCCTTCGTCGAGAAGCCGCCCGTGGATCTCAAGAACGTCGTGGCCTACATCAATTTCGACATGGTGGGACGATTGAAGGACAACAAGCTCACCATGCAGGCCGTCGGTTCGTCGAAGGCGTGGCCGCGGCTGCTGGAGAAGCGCAACGTCGCCGCGGGCTTCGCGCTCACGCTGCAGGAGGATCCGTATCTGCCGACGGACGTGACGAGCTTCTACCCGAAGCGCATCCCGGTGCTGAATTTCTTCACCGGATCGCACGACGACTACCACCGCCCGAGCGACACGGCGGACAAGCTCGACTACGACGGGCTCGCGCGCATCGCGAAGTTTGCGCGCGCCATCGTCGAGGACGTCGCGACCGCGCCTGAGCGGCCCGACTTCTCGCGCGTGGAGCGCAAGGAGCAGGGCGGGGGACGCGACACGATGCGCGCGTATCTCGGCAGCATCCCAGACTACGCGACCGAGGTGAAGGGCGTGAAGCTCAGCGGCGTGCGCGGAGGCAGCCCGGCGGAGAAAGGCGGGATGAAGGGCGGCGATGTGATCGTGGAATTTGGCACGCAGAAAATCGCGAACATCTACGACTACACGTATGCTCTTGATGCCGTGAAAATCGGCCAACCGGTGAAGATGATCGTCGAGCGTGAGGGCAAGCGCGTGGAACTCAGCGTGACGCCCGAGGCGAGGAAATAGTCCGTAGCCGCCGATGGCAGAAGGCGGGCAAATTCTTGGAATGACGAATGCCTGCGGTGAATTGTCGGAGTCTGTTCTTGAGACGCATCACCGTGCTGGCGCAGTGTCGCGGCCGTGTCATTTGAGCCAGACTATTTCCCAATGGGGCAGAAGCGGCGTGGAGGGTTGTTGCGCCGGACGCTGATCGTCTTTGGGGTGGCCTTGCTGTATGCGCTCTTCTGCCGGCTGATTTTCGGATGGGATGCGCTGAGGGACTATGCGCCGATCGTTTCAATTTCATTTCTGACGCTGGTTCCCATGGCGTTCGGAGCACTCACCACTTTTCTCGGCTTTCGGTTTTGCGGGCGGTCGGATTATTGGCGGGTACTCGCGCCGATGCTGGTGACGGTTTTCGCCTTCGTCGGTTCGTTCCTCGTGCATTTGGAGGCGCTGCTTTGTCTGATCGTCGCGCTGCCCATCATGCTGCCGATGGCAGCGCTCGGCGGGGTGACGATGGGGTGGCTGCTGTATCACCGATCCAAGAATCTTTACGTGAACATTTTCGTGCTGCTGCCATTTGTTGTCGCGCCAATCGAAGCGCGGTGGAAGACCGCGCCCGAACTCGTCAGTATTGAGGACAGCATTCAGATCAACGCATCGCCTGCGGATATCTGGCAGGAAATTGCCAGCGTGCGAGCAATCTCCCGCGAGGAGGTGCCTTTCCGGTGGGTCTATCTGCTGGATTTCCCCCGTCCCATCGCAGCCACGCTGGATCGCGAGGGCGTCGGCGGGCAAAGGCGTGCGACCTTCGAGCGTAACGTGTCCTTTTTCGAGACTGTCACCGAGTGGGTGCCGGAGCGGACGATTGCGTTCACGATCAAGGCCGATCCTGATTTCATCCCGCGCACGGCGTTTGATCAGCACATCATCGTAGGCGGGCGATTCTACGATGTGCTCGACGGGCGCTACGTCATCCTCCGCGAGGAAAACGGATGCCGCCTCGTGCTCACGAGCACGCACCGGCTCTCGACGCGGTTCAACGCCTACGCTGGCTGGTGGAGCCGCTGGGTAATGAACCAGATTCAGTCGTCCATTCTCACGGTGATCAAAGGCCGCGCGGAATCGCGCGCCGCCGGGAGGTCGCGCGGGTGACCGGAATTCTTCGGATGGAAAAGCGCAGTTGACCCGCTTTCCGCGCAGCCAGTAGCATCCGCGCCTCACAACCAAAAAACCTCACACCTTGGACTTAAAAGAAATCAAAGAGCTTATTGCGCTCATGAGGAAGAACGACCTCTCCGTCTTCAAAATGGAGAGCGAAGGATTCAAGATCACCCTAAAAAAAGGGAACGACTTCCAGCCGGTCATCCACCATGCGGCACCCGCTGCAGCATCTGTCGCAGCCCCGGCCGCCGCGCCCGCAGCAGTGGCTCCCGCGCCTGTGGTGAGCGACAAGCTGAAGGACATCGCCTCGCCGATGGTCGGCACTTACTACGGATCGCCGTCACCGGATGCGCAGCCGTTTGTGAAAATCGGCCAGGACGTGGATGAAAACTCCGTCGTCTGCATCATCGAGGCGATGAAAGTGATGAACGAAATCAAGGCGGACGCGCGCGGCACCATCGCGGAGATCGTCGGGGAAAATGGCAAGCCGGTGCAGTTTGGCCAGGCGCTGTTCCGCATCGTGCCGAAGTGAGCGGCAAGTTGAGGGTTGAGAGTTGAGAGTTGAGAGGCGTCCCTCTTTCTCCGAAGTAATTCTCATCCTCTCAACTCTCTACACTCAACTCTCAACATGTTCAAAAAAGTCCTCATCGCGAACCGTGGCGAAATCGCCCTCCGGGTCATCCGCGCCTGCAAGGAGCAGGGTATCAAGACGCTTGCAGTTTACTCGGAGGCGGATGTGGATTCGCTCCACGTCCAGCTTGCCGACGAGGCAATCTGCATTGGGCCGGGGCCGAGCAACCAGAGCTACCTGAAGATTGACCGCATCATCAGCGCGGCCGAGGTCGGCGATGCGGATGCGATTCATCCCGGCTACGGATTCCTGAGCGAGAACGCGCACTTCGCGGAGGTGTGCGCGAGCTGCAACATCAAGTTCATCGGGCCGCCGCCCGCGGCCATCCGCTCGATGGGTGACAAGAACACCGCGCGCGCGACCGCCAAGGCTGCGGGGATGCCGGTCACGCCCGGCAGCGACGGCATCGTGGAGACCGAGAAGGAGGCGATGGCTATCGCACGGAAGATCGGCTACCCGGTGATGATAAAGGCGACTGCCGGCGGCGGTGGTAAAGGCATGAGGCCCGCGCACAACGACGGTTCGCTCGTGCAGGGATTCCGGGCGGCGCGCGCTGAGGCGGAGAAGGCTTTCGGCAACGGTGCCGTGTACCTTGAGAAGCTCATCGAGAATCCGCATCACATCGAATTTCAAATCATGGCCGACATGCACGGCGACGTAGTCCACGTCGGCGAGCGCGACTGCTCGATGCAGCGGCGCAACCAGAAGATCATTGAGGAGACGCCCTCGCCGATCATGACCGACGAGATCCGCGAACGCATGGGCGCGGATTGCGTGAGGCTCGCAAAGGAAGTTGGCTACGTCGGCGCGGGTACGATCGAGTGCCTCATGGATGACAATGGCAACTACTACTTCATGGAGATGAACACGCGCATCCAGGTGGAGCACTGCATCACCGAGGAGGCGTACGGCGTGGATCTCGTGAAGGAGCAGATCAAGATCGCGGCTGGCGAACCGCTGTCGCATTTCATCCGGCACGCGAAGCGGAAGTATCACGCGATCGAATGCCGTATCAACGCGGAGGATCCGTACAACAATTTCCAGCCGTCGCCGGGGCGCATTGACCTCTACTACGCGCCGGGCGGGCGCGGTGTGCGGATTGATTCGCACGCGTACGCAGGCTACACGGTGCCGCCGTATTACGACTCGATGATCGCGAAGGTGATCGCGATGGGCACCTCGCGCGACAACGCGATCGCGCGCATGAGGCGCGCGCTGAGCGAATATATCATCCGTGGCGTGAAGACGACGATCCCGTTTCAACAGACGATCATGCATGATCCGGATTTCGTGCGCGGGAAGTACGACACGAGCTTCGTCGGCAAGATGATCGAGGCGCGCAGCGGGGAGTTCCGGAAGAAGTAGGCGTCGGCTTGGGCGTAATGCGGGCGATCCTGCCCGCAGAGGCTGGCGAGCGGACAGGATTGTCCGCGTTACGAGCGTGCGTATGCGTCGCGCAGGATTTGCATCGTGTGGCGGATGGGGATGTCCGCGCCCTGTTTTGCGAGGTGCAGCTTGAGCTGTGTGAGGCAGCCGATGTTTCCGGTGGCGACGACATCCGCGTGCGTCCCGATGATCGTGTGCGCGCGCGCAGCGCCGAGGCTTGCGGCGATTTCGGGCTGATCCAGATTGTAGGTTCCCGCGCTGCCGCAGCAGAGGTGCGGGTCGGGGAGATCGATCAGCTCCGCACGCGGGATCGCGCCGAGCAGCGCGCGCGGTTCGTCTCGCACGCCCTGGGCGTTCAGTAGATGACACGCGTCGTGGACGGCGATGCGCGTGGCTTTTCCCGAATCGGGAAACGGCGCGAGGTCGCCGAGGCGTGCGAGGAAGACGGCGGCATCCATCACGCGATGGCGGAATTTTTCCGCGGCGTCCGCGAGATCGGTGCCGGCGAGGATGAGGTGATACTCGTGCATCCCGGAGCCGCAGCCGGCGGCGTTCGTGAGGATCGCGTCCACATCGCCGGGAAATGCAGCGAGATTTTTCCGCGCGAATTTTTGCGCGGAGCCGATGTCGCCGACGTGCCACGCGAGCGCGCCGCAGCACGCCTGCGCGGGCGGGATGACGACCTCGATGCCGTTGCGCGCGAGCACGGCGATGATCGCGGTGTTGATGTCGGGCGCGAGGACCTGCTGCGCGCAGCCCGCGAGGAGCGCGACGCGCGCGCGGCGTTTTCCGATCGCTGGCGTGACCTCGGGCCATGTCTCGCGCGGCGGCACATTTTCCGGGATGAGGCCGAGCATGGCGCGGAATGATTTCGGAAACAGCGGCGCAAGTTCGCGCGCGAATTTTCCCATCCACGCGGCGAGGCGGAAGCGCGCGGGATGCGGGAGCGTCGCGGAGACGAGCCATCGGCGCACGCGTTCGAGGAAGGGACGGCGTCGCTTTTTCTCCGCGAGCGCACGGAAGGGCGAGAGCAGATCGCGGTAGGTGACACCGCTCGGGCACGCGGGTTCGCAGGCGAGGCAACCGAGGCAGCGGTCGACATGAGGCAGCGCGTCGGCGAGCGGGAGCGTGCCTTCGAGCACCTGCTTCATGAGCACGATGCGGCCGCGCGGCGTGTCCATCTCCTGGCCGAGTTCGCGGTACGTCGGGCACGCGGCGAGGCAGAATCCGCAATGCACGCACGACTCGATGGCGCGCGTCATGGGCGCAGAGAGCGGGCCGTGGGTTTCGGGTTGGATCGTGTGAAGCAAGGCGCGGGAACATCCGCGATTCTTTTAGCGGAGGCGACACAGGATTTGCGGTGCGGCGGCTGGCCTGCAACGTGCTCGATTTCAAGCTGCTTGCCGGGTGAACGCCCAACCAACACATCGGAGGAGCGAACACGAAATTCACATCTTATGAAAAAGTTCATCCTATTGGGTCTCGCGGGAATCACCGGTCTGCTCTGCTGTTTCGGAACGGACGGGCTCCGTCGTGAAACAGACACGAGCGGGCAGATCGCACGTCTTTCCGAACGCGCGATGGCGCTGTATTCGCACGGGCAGTTCGACAGAGCGAAGACGGATTTTTTGGCGGTCCGCGTGAGCCTGTCCCGGACCGTCGGGCCGCGCGATCCGGCGACGCTCGGCAGCCGGAACAATCATGCGGCGGTGCTCTTTGCGATGGGCGATTTCGCAGGGGCAGAGGCGGAACATCGCAGCACGATGAGTTTGCGCGACAAGATGCTGGGGCGCCTGAATCCGGATGCGATCGCATCGCGGCAGAACCTGGCGGTGACGCTGATGTGTGCGGGAAAATACGAGGAGGCGCTCCTGCATCAGCGTTGCGTGGAGTCGGTGCGGCGGCATCTGCTCGGGGAGAACGCTCCGAAGTCGCGGCAGGCGCGGCGGCTGATCATGCTGATCGAGGACGCCATGAAGAGCGGCAAACCGGGCAGTGCGCCGTCTGGCTTCGGCAGCAGCGCGGTGCTGCCCGCGTAGCGCGGAGCAGGAGCGTGCGATTCGTCGGGCCTGAAGAACGTGGCAAAGCTGCGGGAATGCTGCTTGCCGGAGATGGATGCTGCGGCTAGAATTACTGTCCATTTTTCCAAAGCCAAACTATGAGCACATCCACGAATCCCGCGACCTCCGCGACACAGGCCCCTTCCAGCAAGGGCGAACTCGGACCGACCATGAGCGGAGCGGACATCCTCGTCCAGGCGCTGGAGCGCGAGGGTGTGACGACGATTTTCGCGTATCCCGGCGGCGCGAGCATGGCGATGCACCAGGCGCTCACGCGCTCGAAGATCATCCGGACGATCCTGCCGCGGCATGAGCAGGGCGGCGTGTTTGCGGCGCAGGGCTATGCGCGTGCGCTGGGCAAGGCGGGCGTGGTGATGGCGACTTCCGGGCCGGGCGCGATGAATCTCGTGACGGGAATCGCGGACGCATTTCTCGACTCGACGCCGCTGGTGGCGATCACCGGGCAGGTGCCGCAGCACATGATCGGGAAGGGCGCATTCCAGGAGACGGACGTGTTTGGTGTGACGGCGCAGATCGTGAAGCACAACTACCTCGTGACGGACATCCGCGACCTGCCGCGGATCGTGAAGGAGGCATTTTACATCGCGCAGACGGGGCGTCCCGGCCCGGTGCTGATTGACATCCCGAAGAACATCCAGATGGGCAGTTCGCAGCCCGTGTGGCCGACCGAGGTGAAGCTCCGCGGCTACAATCCCGACGTGCGTGTGGGCGATGCGGAACTGAACGAACTCATCGGGCTGATCCGGCAGTCGAAGAAGCCGATGCTCTACGTGGGCGGCGGCATCATCAGCGGCGAGGCGCATGCGGAACTGCTGGAGTTTGCCGAGCGCACGCAGATTCCCGTGGCGACGACGCTCATGGGCGTGGGCTGCTTCCCGGAGACGCATCCGCTATCGCTGAAATGGCTCGGCATGCACGGCACCGTGTACGCGAACAACGCGGTGAACGAGGCCGACCTGCTGCTCGCGTTCGGCGTGCGTTTCGACGACCGCGTGACGGGCAAGATCGAGGCGTTCTGCCAGCACGGCACGATCGTGCATCTCGAAATAGACGATTCCGAAATCAACAAGAACAAGGTGGTGAAGCTGCCGATGCTCGGTGACGTGAAGGACGCGCTCACCCGTGCGAACGCGCTGCTCGCGAAGGCCGGCTACGAGCGGAAAAAGGCGGGCGACTATTCGCTCCACGCGCCGTGGCGCGCGCAGATCGCCGAGTGGAAAAAGGCGTTCCCATTTTACTACGAGGACACGGAGGACGCGATCCAGCCGCAGTACGTGGTCGAGCAGCTTTACAGGATGACGAAGGGCGAGGCGATCATCACGACCGGCGTCGGCCAGCACCAGATGTGGGCGGCGCAGTTCTATAATTTCGACAAGCCGCGCACGCTCATCAGCAGCCTCGGGCTCGGCTCAATGGGCTACGGCTACCCGAGCGCGATCGGCGCGAAGGTTGCGTGTCCGGAGAAGGAGGTCATTGACATTGATGGCGACGGATCCTTCGTGATGAACATCCAGGAGCTCGCCTGCGCGCGCGTGGAGGGCATCGCGGCAAAGGCGCTTGTGCTCAATAACCTGCACTTGGGCATGGTCGTGCAGTGGGAGGATCGGTTCTTCAAATCCAACCGCGGCCACACATTTCTCGGCACCTTCTCCGACGAGAAACGCGAGGTGCCGAACATGAATAAGATCTACCCGGATTTTCAAAAAATCTGCGAAGGCTTCGACATCCCGAGCAAGCGCGTGGCGCACAAGAAGGATCTCGCCGCGGCGATGGAGTGGTTTCTCTCGCAGAAGACGGCGTGTCTCCTCGAAGTGATGGTGCCGTATTCCGAGCACGTGCTGCCGATGATTCCGGCAGGCGCGACCTACAAGGACATCATCTACAAGGATCCCGAGCAGCGCCAGACGCTGACGCCCGGCACGGGGCTGTAAGTCTGATGCGGGTTTTCAGTGCGGATGCGTGCATCCGTCTGGTCGGCACCGCGCGTGAAAAGCGCAGGACTACTTCACTGCGACCTTCTGCACTGCGGGCATCGGCGTGAAGTATTCGATGTAGCCGATCATCATTTCGTCGTAGGTCTGCTGACCCCAGCGGACGGTTTTCGTCGGGTCGGGGTTCGCTTTGTTGGCGGGGCTGTTGTCGTACACGGCGGTAACTTTCACCTGGCTGCCGCGCGGGAGCGTGCGCGGCTCCTTCAGTTCGTATCGGAGCTGCCAGTTGAAGTCGTAGCGCGGGATGTCGAGCAGCGTCTCGGTCTTGCCATGGGCGGTCACGAGTTCGAAGCGGAACGCCTTTCCGCGCACGTGCATGTGTGCCATGAAGGCGGTCACGTTCATGGCGCCGGGCACCGGCTTCTGCGCGATCTCGGTGTGGTTCGCTTCGCCGGGCGGGATCGAAATCTTTGGGTTCGCGACGGCCGCGGTATGCATGGCAAATCGCGGCGGCTCTTTTGCAATGATGAGCCCCATGCGGAGTTGATCCTCGGTGGCCTTTCCTGCCGGCGTGTAGTGGATTTGGAAACTCACGGTGGCGTCCACAGGGAGCTTGCGTGCGAATCCGTTGGGGTAGATCCGCGAGCTGTTGCCTGGCACGTAGGCGGCCCAGTTGCCGCCGGTGCCCTCGTCGCCCGCGCCGCGGATGCGCGCGCCCTTCTCGTGGACGTTCACGATGACGTGATGCACGACCTCGCGCGCGGTCGGCATGATTTCGTAGCCCTGCACCCATTTGTCCTCGGCGAGCGTGGTCTCCACGGTCGCGACTTGGTAAGGCATCACGCCCTCGGCCTTGATTTTGAACGGCTGCTTGAGCTGCACGATCAGGTCGGGCTTTCCGATGCTCCACTCGCTGGAAAATTTCAGCGCCGCGGGTGCGTCTGCTGGATTGCCGACGGGGCGGTCCTTCGAATCGAGCCATGCGAGAAGGTCGGCCTTGTCGCGCGACGAGAGCGAGTGGTCGTTGGCCCACGGGTTCGGCTGTCCTTCGGCGACGGGCGCGGCGAACCACGGCGGCATCGTCCGGCTTTCGATCACGCGGCGGATGGTCTTCGCGCGATCGGTCACGTCGGCGATGTCGTCGAGCGCGAACGGAGCGATGCCCTTGTCGTGATGGCACTGCACGCAGTTCTGCTGCATGATGCGCGTAACGTCGCGGTGGAAGGTGATCTGCGTGGAGGCGGCTTTTTCGGACGATTCGAGACGCGCACGGGGCGGGGGAGGTTACGCGTGGGGTCAGAATTCCGCGCAGTTGAAAACAATCCGGTAGCGGCAGCGTTCGCTGCGGCACACGACCTTGCACTTTTCCGAGATCAGCTTCGCGCCGCACACGGGGCACACGCTGTCGGGTGCGGCATCTTCCGGCGGAGCCGACGCGGGATCAGACGTTAAATCGGAATTCGACGACATCGCCGTCCTTCATCACGTATTCCTTGCCCTCGATGCGCAGCTTGCCGGCTTCGCGCGCCTTTGCAAATGAGCCGAGCGCGACGAGGTCGTCGTAGTGCGTGACTTCCGCGGCGATGAAGCCGCGCTCGAAATCGGTATGGATGACTCCGGCGGCGGCGGGGGCCTTGTCGCCGGCGCGGATGGTCCAGGCGCGCGTCTCCTGCTCGCCGGTGGTGAGGTAGGTGCGCAGGCCGAGCAGGTGATAGACGGCGCGGATGAGTTCCGAGACGCCGCTGCTTTTCACGCCGAGCCCTGTGAGATATTCCTGCGCGTCGGCCTCGGGCAGTTCGCCGAGTTCGCTCTCGATCTGCGCGGAGATGACCACGGCCTCCGTGCCGAAGTGCGTCGCGGCATACGAGCGCACGGCCTCGACGAATGGCTTGGCCACGCAATCCTTGCCCTCGGCAAGTGCGCCGAGGTCGGCCTCGGAGACGTTGCATGCGAAGATGGTCTGTTTGCCCGAGAGGAGGAAAAATTCCCTCATCAGCTTTTTCTCATCGTCGGAAAGTTCGAGCGTGGTCGCGGGCTTCCCGGCATCGAGGTGCGGCGCGAGCTTTTCGCACAGCAAAACTTCGGCCTTCGCCTGCTTGTCGCCGCCGCGTGCGGCCTTCGTCTGGCGATCCTTGCGTTTCTCGATCGCGGCGAGGTCGGCGAGGATCAGTTCCGTATTGATCACCTCGATGTCGCGCACAGGATCCACCGTGCCCGAGACGTGATGGATGTCCGCGTCCTCGAAGCAGCGCACGACCTGCACGATGGCGTTCACTTCGCGGATGTGGCTGAGAAATTGGTTACCGAGGCCCTCGCCCGCGCTCGCGCCTTTCACGAGGCCCGCGATGTCTACAAACTCGATGGCCGCCGGCACGATCTTCTTCGTGTTGCTCATCTTGCTGAGCACATCGAGACGCGGGTCGGGCACGGTCACGACGCCGACATTCGGATCGATCGTGCAGAACGGATAATTCGCCGCCTGCGCCTTGCGGGTGCGGGTGACGGCGTTGAAGAGGGTGGATTTGCCGACGTTGGGAAGTCCGACGATGCCTGCGCTGAGCATGATGATTTGGTTCCTTGGAAAAGTGGGCGCGCAGTTCAGCGGAGCACCCCGTCGGGAGCAAGGGTGGATGTTGAGCGGAACGCGAATGCCGGAAAAATGCCGGCCTCATTCGTTCTGGTTGCCCGGCATAGTTTTTCGCACCGTGAAGACACTCCTCTCAGTCATCGCTCTCACGGGTTTTATTTCTTCAGCATTCGCCGCCAAGGACGGCTGGCTGGATGACATCGAGAAGGCGAAGGAGCTGGCGAAGCAGGGCGGCAAGCGCATCCTGCTCGATTTCACAGGCTCCGACTGGTGCGGCTGGTGCAAGAAGCTCGATGCGGAAGTATTCAGCCAGCAGGAGTTCAAGGACTACGCCGCGAAAAGGCTCGTGCTCGTCGAGGTGGACTTCCCGAAAGGCTTCAAGCTCCCGGATGCCACGCAAAAGCAGAACGACGCCTTCGCCAAGAGGCATAATGTCCAAGGCTATCCGACGATCATCCTCACGTCGCCGAGTGGCCAAAAAAAGAGGGCCAGCTTGGCTACATGGAGGGCGGCCCGAAGGCGTTCATCAGGACCCTCGAAAAGGCAAAGGTAGGCACGTTCGCCCGCGGGATTTCTCCGCCCCTTCGCAGGGAAAAAATTACGCCGCCTGCCCCTGAAGCTCGTCCGCCTTCTGCGCGACTTCGAGCACCAGCGACTGCCAGTTCGTCTCGATGCTGCGGGAATACGGTTCGGCTTCCTGCACCTCGGAGACCCGGCCGTTTTTCCACGCAGAGATCTCCGCGAAGGCTTCGTAGCCGGACATCTTTGTGCCGTCTTCCTGCGTCAGGAGCGCGTGGGCGACGTTGCCCTTTTCAAAATACACGCGGCCGCTGCGCCGGTTGTTCGTAAATTCCAGGATGCTCGACACGCCGCTCATGCACTTGAGCTGGACGATGTCGAGTGGCGTGAGGCCGCTGAGCGTCGCGCGGAAATTCGATCCGTCGCCGCCGGATGCATCCGACCAGCCGAGCAATTTGCAAATCGTCGAGCACAGCAGCGTGACCTGGATCGGCTTGCAGAGCACCTGCACCACGCCGAGTTGTTCAGCGCGCGCGCGATTCTCGGTGGATGGCGTGGCGGTGACGATGATGGCGCTGGCCTGCGGCTGCAGCACCGCGGCTTCGCACAGGAAATCAATCCCGTCCCCGTCCGGCAGGCCGATGTCCACGATCAAAAGATCCACGCAGTGCTCGGCCATCCGGTCATGCGCCTCGGCGATGGAGCTTGCGGTCACCAGGTTGTAGGGGCGGGGGAGCGAGCTCAGCGCATTGCGGATGAAAAACTGCACAGTGCTGACATCCTCGATCAGTAAAATGGTGGCCGTTGCGTTGCTCATTGGTGGTTGCGTAATTTTGAGAAAGCACCTGCCGGGCCAACCTCCCGTCCGAGAGGCTGCTGCGCGCAGATTTTTTCGTGCCCTTCCCGTGGGCGGCATTGGGGAAGCGCCTCGACGGCCCTGCGCAAACGCGTCAGCTTTGGCGCATGAAAGCCGAACCCCCGCCGCTGAGGATCGCAAGGCCCTGTCCGAAAAATTGGGATGACATGACCGGCGATGCGAAGCGCCGCTTCTGCGAGCACTGCCAGCTTCATGTCCACAATCTTTCCGCGATGTCACCTGGCGAGCGCGTGCAATTCGTCGCGGAGACGCGTGGGCGCGCGTGCATCACCTACGAGCTGCGTGGCGATGGCACGATGATTACCCGCTCGCGATGGGATTGGGTGCTGCGTCCGCTGCGGGCGTTTGCCGCGCTGTTTGCCGCGATGCTGCCATTTGCATTTTCATCATGCGCCGTAAGGCGGACGGCAGGCGTACCGCAGCCTTTGCCGGATGTTCCTGCGCAGAGCGCGAAGAAAAATTCCTGTAACACGATCGTCATGGGCGAGCCGATGCCGGTGACGAAGCCGGCGAAGCCGCATTGATGCAGCCGGGCGTCCGTAGCCGCGCTTGTGAAAGCGCGGGCTGATCTTTGCATGAGCGGACGGAACGAATGCCCGCGCTTTCACAAGCGCGGCTACAAACACCAGCGCCGCCTTGCCCCGCGCGATGCGCGCGCTCATCCTGCATGCGTGCTCTCCGAAATCACACGCCACCTCGACGAACTGCTGAACCACGCTTCCGTCGGCGATTATCCCGGCGCGCACAACGGCCTCCAGATCGAAAACAGCGGACGAATCACGCGGGTGTGCGCCGCGGTGGATGCGTGCGAGGCCGTGCTCGCGGAGGCGGCGCAGATTCCCGGCACTCTGCTGCTTGTGCACCACGGCTTGCTATGGGGCGGAGCGCGCGCGTTCACCGGTGCGCTGCGGAGAAAATTGAAGACGGCGTTCGATGC
>Ga0209596_1000754_pt1 | contig 29394 bp, 53 predicted proteins | sample M_130807_MF_Meta_FD_187314 | JGI IMG/M metagenome (GOLD analysis project Ga0209596, IMG submission 187314) | Freshwater microbial communities from Lake Montjoie, Canada to study carbon cycling - M_130807_MF_MetaG (SPAdes) (version 2) | ecosystem: Environmental > Aquatic > Freshwater > Lake... | reverse complement strand
ACTAATTTCAACCCATAATGTTTTTCCTTCTGTTGATATATAATCAGCATACACGTTATGTTTAATTGGTGTTGTAACTATTAATTTTTTCCTGTTGTCATAACTTGTTTCATACCCTTCTTCCATTATGCAATCTATAAGGTATTGTTCTAATATGTTTCTTGATAGTTCTCCAACTCTTTCATATACTTCAGGTAATGATATTCCCGTCATTTCCATAAAGTCATATAGACCATTCTCTTGTATGGTATTTAAAAGGGATTGTTTTTTACTTTCCTCCTTTAATACTTTTCTTATTTGTTCTTGTATATTTTTCATATTAATTCTAGTATGTTACATATTCTGCATCTAAATCAAACTCATTATTAAACCAATCAATAACATATTCCATTTCATCATTAAATAAGTTTTCTAATTCATTGAATACTCGTATACTTAATTCTAATTCTTTTGTCCCGTAATGATATTTTCCAAAATAAGCGTGATTTTCAAGATCGTGAAAACTAATGACCGGGTATCCGCGTGTGTCCTCATATTCCTCAGTAAACACATCTTTTTTATTAATTCCAGAGTACATTACGTTTAAATATTTACCAATTAACATTATCATTTTTTCAGAATGATCTTCTTTTAATACTTTTCTTATATGTTCTTGTTGATTTCTTTTTGGTGCGTCAGGTCTTTCAAACTCTTCTTTTGATTCCATTAACTCGTCTTCAAAAACATCATACTCAAACCCATCTTCAAAAACCACTCTATATACTCTTGGACATCCTTCTAAAAGTCTTTCTAATTTTGTATCCCCACATCCAAGTTCCACAATACTCAAAACTAAAACTTTATTGTGTGTCCTATACCATAATTCCGCATCACAAGATTTAGGACTCTCAAAACAATGATACTCAAACCAAAATTCCTTTCCTACAACATCATCAGTTGTTTCCGATGATTCATTAATTACCCCCATCATTGACTGAATCCTTGATATTTGTTCTTGTAGGTTCATTTTAAATAATGTTTAAAATAAATACTAAACATTTCGTTTATGTATTTGTCTTCCAATTTATTTATGTTAATGTAATATCTTGGATAGTACTCGTCATACATTTCACCGTTTTCATCATATTCATATACATAAATCCCCACAGACCCATTTTGAGCCACACGGGTAATAAAATGTTCAAGTGTATGTTTGTCTTCATACCCTTCTTCAAAGTAAAAAATATCTTCATTATGCCTTGATATATCATAAAACCATACTATACCATTGGTACCCTCTTCTTTTGTGATATCTAAAATAAGTTTTATTTTATTAATTCTGTCGTCAAAATAATCAGGTAATATATCATTAAATACTTCATACCCACCGATCATTTTTATTGTATCATATAAACCATAGCCATCAACAAAATCTAATATATTTTTTTGAATGTTAGACATTTTGGTTTCTTCTTTTAATACCTTTATGATATGTTTTTGTAGCATCATACAACTATTATCCTTTTGGCATTACAACCAAACTTTTCGTTTATTAAATCCATTAAATAAATACTCCAATTAACTTCATTTCCCAAGTAGTTTTCAATATCTTCGGCATAGATACCTAAAAAAACAATAGTATTAAAGTTAGGGTCTTTAATGTCAGGCATTTCATAACATACTTCTGGCAACTCATCTCTAAGGTGCTTAGGGTAATCACCATCATCATCATACTTACTATCGTCAACCAATTTAAATATGTAATCTTCGTAATCATGTGTTGGTAAAACGAACCCGATAGCGTATGGGTCACAACATATACCCATTCCACAACCATAGTTAGCCCAATCATAATAGATATCATCAAACCCCTCAAATAATAAATTAAGTAGATTGTGTAGTGCGGGTTTAAAGTTTGTTTCTTCCCTTAATACTTTTCTTATTTGTTCTTGTAGATCCATATTAAAATGTGACATATTCTGCATTTGTATCAAACTCATTATTGAACCAATCTATAACGTATGTGGCAACATCTTCACCTAAATAATCGTTAAGGGTATTTTGTATCTCTTTATCCATATGTAGCTCTCTTTTGTGATCATGATATGCTGCGTATCTTTGATCAGTTTCATTATCAAAATACTCATACAAAGGCGTATTCCAAAAAAGTGGTGTTCTTTTTTTTAAGTGTGAACCTTCTTTATTAAAGTTTGGGTATAATGTTTTTATCACAGAATCAACAGCACTAACGTTTTTAATGATTTCGTTACTGTAGTCATCCTGTGGAAACTCTTCCATTAATACCTGTCTTATGGTTCCTTGTAGGTTCATTTTAATTTAGTCTAACATCTGTGGTTTATCAATCTCATCCATTGGTATTATTGCCAGATATTCATTCTCAAACCCTCTGGAAATTTTTATACCAATATTATTATATGTTGGTTCAGTACTGTACTCGCCATCTGTTAATTTTTGATTTAATTGGTTTCTTAATGTATCGGAACTCTTATCACCAACAACACCATCAATCTGATAGTTTGTTCTTAATTTTGAATTGAACTCATCTATAATATTCTGAATCTTTCTTCTTATTCTTGAAATATCACTCTTTGTTACCGGTTCATCGTTGTATAGTCTTATTATATTACCACCAATACCATTAAAAACACCCCTTTCTTTTATAAACCTGGATAATGCCCCATTTAAATTAATTTCACTGATTGGTGTAAATCTGTATTTAACCCCCAATTCTTTTAGTCTACCAAAGTTTTCATACTCAATGTATGAGTATAGTGGTCGTGTGATATATCGTAAGTCAGGTGAAGAAAAATGACCGTATTGTTTTATTAAATCGGCAGCTTCTTCTTGTCTGGTCTTACTATCGTCAGAGTTTACTTCTTCCCTTAATACTTTTCTTATATGTTCTTGCAGGTTTTTATCCTCTTTGTTTTTAAATTCTTTTCCCGATATCGCATCAATTAAAGTTACCTTACACGGCATATTTTTTGCCCATTCAACAAATCTAATTAAATGCTCCTTTCTATCATCATACATAATAAACTCTTCAGGTTGAAGTTCGTTTATAAGTTTTTCAAATAAATTGGATTTAAATTCATATGTATCAATACCAGGATTTAAATGTATTTCATCAAAATTAAAATTGTATGTGTCTAAGATATTAAAAACTTCCACCTCTAAAGGTTTAATTCTTCCCGTTGCTAAAATGACATAATTACTAGGATCAGAAACTGCCCTTTTATATTTTTCATATATATTCAAATTGATTGGAATGTCAAATATCTCAGTATCTAAGCTTTCAGGTTTTGACCACCATCCTCTGTGTGGCCAATCTTTACCTGTTTTTTGTTTCCATATCTTTTTTCCTTCTTCAGGTAATGGCGTGTGAAATAACGTATCATCAAAATCAAACGATATTAATTTTTTAATTTTTTGTTTTTTCATATTAATAAATACTCATTAAACCATATTTAGAACCGATATTCTTTTAATAATCCTTCACTTGGTGGTTTATATGTCACCACTCTAACATTTGGGAAGTATGGTTTTAATTTTACTTTACAAGCAATACTTAGTTCATCAATAACAAGGTTTGTGTACCCCACACCTAGTTCAAATGTAACAGTTAAAACCTCATCTTCATATGTAACGTTAGTTAAATAACGTTCAAGATAGATGAGGTCCATAAGATCTATGATATATTCTTTAATATTAGTCATTCTGATAAATTAATATGGACATCAAAAACAAAGGGGAACATTTTCAACATATCATTTTGTATATTATATTGGAATCTGTCTTTTATTAATCTCCCTCTATGTATTTTCATTAAAAAATTATAGATATTCTGATTCACACCTATATCAATTCTCCAACAACCAAGACCCATATATGTCAATTTTAATGAATCAATTGTTTTTGGTGTGACAAGTTTTGCATACTCCTCAATTGCATTATGTATGGTTGGTTTAATTCCCGTAAAATCATTAATATAGTCCATACCACAAAGATAAAAAAAATCCCCCATCTTTACAAATGGAGGATCGTATAATTAGTGACTTAATATTTTTTAAATTGTATGACTCACACAACCGGGAATATAGTTTGGGTTAAATGTAAGATGTTGTGACCTCCCTTAAATTGTATGACTCACCCTTGTCTCGCACTATAAATTGTGCGTTAGATTGGTTCACTATTGTCTTTTCTCCACCTGACTAAATTAATTTTATTTTAAAACCATATATTTCACACCGTCAACAATCTTGACCATGTATTTACCATTGTCGTTAACTTTCTTTTCAGAACGTTTTGTAGATTTGGCGGTTTTAACATTTTTTTCTGTCTCACCAAACTTGTTCTTAACTACCTGATTCATTGAAAACCTTTCCATAATTTCTTTTTTTACAAATATATGAATATTTTATTTTAATCCAATCATCTTTTAAACTTTGATTTAAATTTCATCCAAACAATTTCGGGATGATTTCGTAACCACCAAAAAAATATGTAAATCTTTTTCATCTATATACAGTTTGTCTTGAACCATTAAGTTTTTGACTTAATAATGTTTCTTTGAAGCACTTAACAAATTCCTCTTTTATATCTTTAACAACAATATCACTACCGTACACCATTACATCTTTTTTAACTCTATCTTTCCAATGATAATTTTTGGGATAGTTGTATAGAAGAAAGTCCTCCATTTCTTCCATTGTAAATGAAAGTTCTATTTTAATTTGTTCGTCCATCTTTATCTTTTAAATTTACATTAACCATATTTGGTAGTTTTCCTTCAGGGGTTATTGATATTAGTTGTTGGTATTTTTCATCACCTATTATACCATCAATAGTCCATTTGGTTTTAATACCATTCTCATAAATCGGTATTGAATATGTTTCTTCACTCATCTTTACTTATTTGTTCTAGATATTCTCATTATTCAATCAAATCTTTTTAAGTATTAAACATCCTGATGAGTCTAGGATAGGTTTCTTGATAATATCTAAATTTTTATTGTAACTTTCAAATTCCTCCGTAACAATCTCAACTTCAATTTCTGTTGGTTGTTGCAGGGATTGTATGTACTTACCAAATGTTTCTTTATAGTCCTGAAATTTTAATGCTTTATTCCAACAATTCATCATATCCTCCAAAGTAAACACCTTGTCTTTATTCAACTCCATTGCTTTGTTGAATCCATTTTTAAATCCATATTCAGTATCATCTTGTGCTGTTGGATATATTGAATGGTATTTAGCAAAATCTTCAGCCAACTTCTCAACATCTATAACTCCAAATATATCATCACAATTTTGTTTGGATAGTTTTCTACCTTCTGTTGTACCTTTTGTGATTGCTAGTACATCACCACCCATGTCTCTAAGTAGGTAATCACTACCAGTTTTAATCAGTTTTGCTTTCATATGACAAAAATATAAAAAATCCCCCAATCTATCAACTAAACTGGGGGATTAATTTTATTAGATTTTTTATTTAAATTTTATTTTTTTGTTTTAACATCAAAAAAATTATCTAAAAAGTATCTAACCGTACTTACCACTTTTTGTCTATTCTCATCAAAAATTCTTGGGTCGTACTCACCTAAAGATATGGTATCTGACTCTTCTAACATTTGTATAATTTTATATGTCAATTGTTTTTTTGACATATAGTTATTAAAACTATACATTTCTCCTTTTATATCAAAGATAAGTGTATAAACCGTTATCGCATAATCATCTTCACCTAAAACTTTTTCTTTTACTTCGTGTCTTCTTCTTAAAAAGTTGTAGATGTGTTGATCTATATTATCTTTATTTTCTTTTAACATTTGATTTAATATTTTTTCCAAAAACCTATTCCTTTGTTTTTTTCAATAGTAGTTGTCTCCAATTTAGAATTTATAAAAACCGTATCAACCTTTGTTATAAACTCAGTTATTGTGTCGGTTGTTGTTATGTATTGAAAAACCGTATCTTTTAAAACTAACTCTTTTTCCTCTAATTTCACTATAAAGTTATTTTTATTTTTTATAATCTCTATTGTATCTATTCTTTTATTTTTTAGATCATTTGTCATTTTAATTACCTGATCTGACATTTCTTTTATCTCACTTCTTTGGTTTTTAACCTCATCAATCAAATATTTGTGATCTATTTTTTTTGTTTCGCTAAAATGTTTATAACCTATGAGACCAATCAAAACCAGTGAGATCATAAAAAAAACATAACTTATTAGGTGTTTGATTTTCATTTGTTCAACTCCTTATAAATGTTTATTATTTGATTTTTCAAATCATTATTTTCTTTTGTTAAAACATCCACCTGTTTTTGTAATGACACTATTTGATTGGTTAATGTGGTTCTATTATCATAGTAAAGATACGCAATTGCCATCAAACACATAAATAACATACCGACAACAGGATTTTTTAAAAACTCAGCAAACTTTATCATATAGATAAATACCAACAAAAATTAAAAATTACTATATCATTTTAACTTGTGTGTGATTAACAAAAATATCATATGTCTTTCTGATCCAATAGTTAATTATAGTTATTATTTCAAGATCATCCATTCCGAAGAAGTTTTTTAAAAAATCCCATATTTCCTCTTTTAAAACATATACGTTATCGTTTGTTTGCTTTCTATCATAAACAAGTATTGGAATGTTATTCTGATCTAAATAACGACAAAAGATATTACCTGTTGTGTGTTCGTACTCACAGACAAGATTCCCATATTGATTATCTAAATAATCAAGGGCTATTTGGCTTTTGGATTTTTTTTCAACCATAAGACAAAATGTTTTTTAGTAAAATGTATTAAATTTAATTTAAGAATTCAACTTCGTCTTCACAATTTTCAACGAAATAAGGTGCAAAGATATATGGTCTAAGACCCATACTTTTTAAAGTACTTTCTAAAAACTCAAGTTCATTAAAATATATATCAAAATCGTTTCCTGTATTAGCATACTTTGATCTTATCTCATATTCCTTATCCTCATTGTTGTATTCTACCCATATATCACATAAACCGTCCCAAGAAATTGTTTTTAGTATTTCTCTAATTACCTTTAAATTCTTCTCAACCTCATTAACATTTTCTTTAATTTCTTTTATATTATACCCACAAATTACATTTGAGTATTCAGTCATTATTACATTTTCAATGACCGATCTTATGGCATCACTATGTTTATTTATATCTTTTTTTGATTCATTTATATCTGTTTCATCTTCTTTGAAATCGTTGTATATTCCGATTAGTTCGTCATATAATTCATAATGTAATTCATCATATAATTCATAATGTAATTCATCATATAAATCATTTATTAGATTTTTTTCGGATTCAGAATAATCATCATAGTCGTCATCATTATCTTCGTCATCATAATCTTCGTTGTAATACATTTCAAATGATGTACTCATACAAAAATCCGCATATTCTTCTGCATCTTCAAAATTATCGGGATCCTGTATTTCTGTTTGATATAATATAGTTTCTTTTATTCTATCTTTAAAATACTCTTTTAAATTACCATCATAAATGATTTTTATTAGGTTTTCTAACCCTCCAACAAGTTTTGAAGTGTTTTCCCATCCATCGTCTTCTATTTGTTTTTTAAGAGTTTGTTTTAGATCCGTTTCTTCTTTTAATATTTTTCTGATCAGTTGTTTCATTATAATATAAATATGTTAAAATCAAAAAAAGAAGATAAAAAAGGTAAATCAAGAAATGGTGTTTTAACAACACTTAAAATGATTCAAAAAAATAACATATTACCTCAAAAGTACTACAAGGAATTAGGAAATAATCACATTAAAGTTTTTTTACTTTAACTCTAATTACACCTACACTCTTTTTTGATATCTTTTCAAAACTTTGTAGGCTAAGATCAATATGGTTTGTTGATCCACATACATCAGTTACTTCAACCGTGTCTGTTTTACTATTTGATAAGTTTGTAACAACAATCATCGTCCCCTTATCTTCATTATTTTTTCTCCCTACGGTTATATTTAATCCCATTATTAAATTTCTACTTATTGCTGCAGTAGAATGATTTCTGTGGACTTTGGGGTGATTTTTGGTGTCGTACCAAGTTGCTTTACAATAAATTTCATTGTTAATTATAAAGGATAAAATTCCCATATAAACTAATATCATAAATGGATATATTAATTTACTCATATTTTTTAATTTAAAAACAAAAAAGGAAGAGTAAATCTTCCTTTCCTTTTTAGATCATTTCTTCAGCGACTTCCCAAAGTTTTGTATTAACTTTACTTAGTGCCATAATGTTCTGTAGACCTCTAAGTTTAGTTCTACGTCCGTTCGGTGATGACATTTCCACCCCTCCTCTGACAAAGTTCTCCTGAACCACATTAAACACTTTCCAAAGATCATTTCCTTCATCTTCAACTCTTTTTGGTGTCAATAGGCCCACCATTTCAAGTTCATTAAGTACTTTTTCTGTTCCGAATCTGATCTCTGCAGACTTACGAAGAAAATCAATTTTTTCATCCGTTGATAGTTCTTTTTCCATCATTCGACTAACCGATACTTCAATTTTTGGTAGTTTTTTTGCAAATGACTCAGTTAGTCGTTTTACCTCATCAAGATCAAACTTTTGATGTCTGACTTTAAATGACTCAGCAGTTGATGTCGCCACCGTAAGTCCGTTGCTACACACTAGTCGGTGTAATCCAGCACTTACCCCAAGTGTTGTCATACCATTGTGTGAGTTTCTGATGATTGCTTCAACCAACGTATCTCCCACTTTTGGTAATTCACCATTTCTTAAACGAATTTCGTGAACTGCGTGAAATCCACGACCTGATTGTCTTGCAGATGCAATATTCCACCCTTCTTTTTCAAAGTTCTCCAAAATGTCCTGTGTCGGAACAAACACATATTTATTAGACATTTTAGGGGACGCAGATGTTGCGAATACTGAAGGTGCTGTAGATTTAAGTTGTTCGAGTGTCATCATGTCTTTATCGTTTTAAATGTTTGACAAATTTAAAATAAAAAAACTTATCCAACAAATAATTTTTAATATATTTATCATTATGGATGTAAATAAATTTATTTCACAACATTTATTTGATGGTTTAATTGAGTTAAAAATATCTCAATTGGAGTATGAGTATTTAGGTACTTCAGCTAAGGTTGTTTTTATTGTGGATCATAGTAAATTATCTCGTAATTCAAAATCATTTGACGAAAAATACTATCGTATGTTTATGGATATTGATAATGGTATTTATACAAACGCACTTGAAGAAATTATTCCTATGGTTGGTTTTAGTGATACTTCAGATTTAGGAATCTCTATCAAATTTTTACACAAAAACATTGAAGTTTATAACGAAATTTTAGATAAAATCAGTAATTTAGGTTATGATAATGAGATATGGACATCAATGCATTCACCTTTTCCTATTATTTATATTGATTGTGATGATAATAGCAACATCCAATTTGTAGTTGAGACATTAGAGAAATACGGGTTTGATGTTGACGATATAGTTTTCAGTGATGAGTATTAGTTTGATTTTGTTAACCTTTTTAAAAAATCGTGCATCTTATAGGTTTCTTTATAGTAAGCAGATTTAAAACCCCTATTCATTTCTTTATCTCTGTATCCATCTTCATATGATTTGTTAACCATATGTTCTTCTAAGTCTTCCTGACTTTTAATATGTTTTTGAACTTCTTCAAGAATATCAATAATTTCTTTATTGTCATAAAGATCTTTTTTTTCTTCTAACCAAATGTTTAGTTTTTGTCTGAAAGTTTTCATTTTTTCTTTTTAATGTATTTACCAAAAATATGTTGTCCAATTTTAGTTAAGAATCTCCATTTTGTCAAGCCAGTATCTTTTTCCCAAGGAAATGATAATGTGTCCTTATAATAATGAGTTGACCCTGCAGTATTGTCTGAAATGCCCGATAAATTCTTAACTATTTTAATTGCCTTTGGTAGTGAGTCTTTTTGTACGGACAATACGTGTTTTGCAACATCATTAAATGGTTTTTTCTGTACTGTATATGGATTCCATAAAGAGAACTGGTAAGGTGCAAGTGCCTGTTTTGATTCATTACCTTTTGATTTAAATTCACCACTCTTTGTTCTATTTTTTAATACATTTGCAACTGCCAACATACCACTATAACCTTCACCACCAGCTTCACCAAGCAAAGTAATAACCAATATTTTTTGAGCAAAATTTAACTTATCAAACTCAGATGATGATCCACCACCTGAACTTCCACCTTTTACTTTTTCTATTGTATTTTTACCTATTTTAATACCTTCAGGTGAATTATATCCAAATAATTTTTGAATCGCAACTTGAGTTTCATTACCAAAATAACCAGGAACAACATTTGATCTTAAAAGTCCCTTTTTTTGTAATTCTTTTTGAACCACAACAAGAGCTGAATTTGAGTTTGAATTACAATACCCCTTTGATAACTTTTGTCCTTTTTCTAGATCTTTTATTGTATATAATGGACTTACTTTTACTCCTTTAGGACAAGGATTTGTTTGTTCAAAAATGTATTTTAATTGACTTTCGTTAATAATAATTTTCATATAAAATAAATATGTCGGTCTTTTAAAACCGACACACTTATTATACCATCTTCAAAAGAATATCTGCAGTGCCTTCCCAAGTTTTGATTTGAGATTTTGGTACCCACAGTTCCATTTCTCCGATCTCATCAACTCTTTTCATATACTCCACACGGAAAGACTCCGCTTGTGATTTGTCAGTGATGTAAGGAACACCTACGTGACTTGCACAAATCTTACCAAGTCCTGTCAACATTGAAAACTCATCGGTAAGGGTTTTCATACAACAAGTACAAACAGATCCTCTTTTGATTGTAAGTTTTGCTGCGAATTTAACTGCTTTAGGTGAGATAGCAAGGACTTTAGTTACGTCCAATAGGATTGGATTAAATTTCAACCCGTAAGTTTCTTTAAGGGACTGACCCGCTTTACGACCAATTTTGATTGTATCACCAACAGCAGGGATGTTCATATGAACTGTAGCCGCCTTTGTTTCTTCTTTTTGGATTTGTGCAAGAGCTGCAGATTCTTGTTTTTCAGAAATTTTACCAAACTCTTTAAGTTTAGATTTGATCTCATTCACAAAAGAGTTTTTACCCTCGTACGCTGCGATTTTTTTCATATCATCAGACATCTCAACAGATTTGGCCTCAACAACTACATTAAGGATCTTCTCAGTGGCCGCTGCTTGTTTTGCTGTAAGTGATCCGTATTTTTGAACAGCATCTTTCATTTTCAAGATGAAAGAATTTTGACCGTTGTAATTTCTAACCTTTGTTGTGATGTCCATAGTATCTTTGTTTTATGATTACATTACAAAGATAGTCCTTTTTTTATAATTTACAAATGATAGTGTATTTTTTTTTGATTGTCAACGAATTTTTTTAAACTTAACATTTTCATTGATGTATTTCATCAAATCTTTGAACTGAGTCCCTGTTACCACCAGTTTCATTGGTTTTTTATCTTCAGATACGTCTTTATTTTTTTGTTCATATTCTTGTTTAGAAAGGTAGTTATCGTCCCCAGTGATATTTGATAAGTCAAAATGAACATCTCTACAAACATTTCTTTCTTTAAACCCTTCAGGTAGGTTTCTAACTTCAGTTCTAGTTAAACTATCTTCACCCATTCCTGGTGTATAAACATATCCCACCATAGTTTTAAGACCATGTTTTAATCTAAACCTCAATGACAATCTTCTTTCATCACACCCTCTTTGTCCTTTATTGGACCAATAGACATCTATTTGATCTTTTGGGACAAATATATTGTTGTCATATATTATTCCTGACATTCCATCTAAAACTTTTTGTCTATAGCCCTCACCATTTATCAATATCCATTCAAATAACATATCAATAAAAAAGTTATATAATATGATATAATCTCTCTTTTTTGATTTTACTAGTTTTGATTGTTTAAAAATGGAAAAAAATTCAGATAAATAACTATCAACTTCAGGATCCATTTTTTTAATCTCTATGTAATCCCCTTTTTTGATGACAGGTTCCCCTTCATAAGTCATTGGCCTCTCTAAATCATAAAGTGCGTCAGCCTTAATAACTTGGTCATCGCTATTCATAAAACTATAAAGACAATCGGTTACTTTAGTGAAGATCTCATTAAACTTAACATATTTTTTATTTGGGTCTGATTTTTTTATTACCTCTAAAAGTTTTATTAAAGTGGTATCAATATCATCAGTACAAGAGTAATCTAATTGTAAAACGGTTTTTGTTTGTTTTAATTCATGCTTAGTTAAACTATCTTCATATTGTGAATATTCTTTACCTCTTATTGATGTTAAAAATTCATCTAAATTTAAAGGTGCATAATCTCTTCCTTTATATTTTTTTAATTTAATTTTTGTTTCATCATTATCATATTTTTCATCCAAAATAAATTCTGATATAATATATAATGTTTGTGCAGGATCATTAGTTTCAAGTGCATTTTTTACTATTTTTGGAAAAACCCCTCTATTTAATCCATTCGTTCCTTCAACTAAAAAGTTGTGAATTATTTTAATTGAATCTAAAACTTTTTCTTTTGCTGCAGTTTCTTCATAATACTTTTTTAGATTACAAAATGGAGACGCTTTTAATTTTCTTTTAATTGCTTGAGAACATAAATGATAAATAAAATCATCTTTTTCTTCATTATCTATTTGTTCAACAATATAATTAAAAAGTTTAAAATTTTTGTCCTCATCTAATTTTTCTTTTTTCTTTCCTTTTTCAGGAATATCTTGCTGTTTTGGAATAAAATCAATTCCTATTTTTTTTCCAAATATAACAAGAAATGGTGTTACTGGAATTGGAATTGGTATGATAGAAATAATAACCAAAATGATGTTTTTTACAACATCTCCCGATTGACCTTTAATAAATTCTTTGTCTTTTTCATCTAAATCAAATTCTCTTGTTTTGGAGTATGATCTAACAGCATGTGTTAATATTCTAACAAGTGCTCTTGTTTCTTCTACTTCTGATTTTGCACGATCTCTAATACCTTTTAATTTAGATAAAACTTTTTGAATAACACCTTCTTCACTTTTATCTTCTTTTAAGATTAAATCTTTCTTTTTAAACTCCATAATAATAAATACAAAAGAAAACAAAAAAGTCAGGAGTTTATCCTGACCTTCTGTTTATTTTTTTATATGGTTTATAGTCCGTAAATAACTGACTTATTACCCAAAAGAGACTTTGCCATATCAACCGCCTGATCTTTGGTTTTATAACCTTTCTCAACCAATTTTTTTGCGTGATACACATTATAAACCGTTGATGCTACGTCAGGTTTAGTAAATTTAAACTTTGACTCTTTTTTTGCTTTGAATGAATCTTTAGCGTAGATGTCATAAAATCCAACTTTGCAAATGTAACGTCCTTTTTGTCCTGATTTTGTTGCCATAATTTTCTTGTTTATGTTTAAATGATTAATACTTGTACAAATATATATATTCTTTTTTGATTAGCCAAACAATTATTCTAAATTTCTTTTGTTAAAATGAAAGTTATAGTATGGTGTCATTTTTTCATCATTATAAAGTCCAAACATTTCTAAAACATTTAACAACTCTACCGCTATTTCGTGTCTATACATTTGTGTTATTTTGTATTCTTTTCCATCTTTTTTATTAACATCAATGAATAGTTGTAATATTGGTCTTCTATTACCTTCGTTTTGTTTCAAAAAATAGTCATGCAAACTAAAATCTAAAGGTATTCCCTCCCCATATGTTTCTGAAAGTTGTGACATAGCATTTAACGAAACCTTTATCCCATCAATGTCAAATCCATTTTGTTTAAAATCGTCATCTTCTGATTCTGTTACAATATTTTCTTTTATTATGTCATAAAGTGGCCTTTTATTAAATTTAAAATCATAAATTGGTTTACTATAACCTTTGTCTCTAATTCCCACCATTGAAAATAGATCAAGAATGTTATTAGATATGTCATGCCAAACTTCACTCATTGTATCATAAACGCCGTCTTTACTATTAACATCAATATATAAATCCATTCTACTCATCATATATTCAGATGGTTTATATTCATAACCATAAAGTTTAAACTCTAAAGGTATTCCTTCTCCGAATGTTGTTGAAAGTTTTGATGCTATTAAAAGAACCTCTTTTATTTTATTAAGATCATATCCTTTTGTTTCAAGTCGTATATCTTCATCGTTTTCTTCTTTCAAATGTTTTTTTCTTCCTTGACAGTGAGCTCTCTGACTAAACCCTTTTGGGTTACTACAGTTAATACTTTTTTTATATTTTTCTGACCACTTTTCTGTAACTTCTTTTTGATTTGATATTTTTCTAATACTTACAATTTTAACACCTTCTCCTTTATTTTTAAGTGTCACCTCATTTTCATTGGGATATAAAAGATTATTGTGTATTGTCTCGTCAATATCTATCAATTCTTTTGATGCTAATACTGTTATCATAAATGAAATATCTCCACTACCATCAGCAAAAGAATGTCCCGACATTAGATCCTTTTTATTTTTTGCATAGTGTGATCCAGGAGTTTTTGTATTAATCTCTTTTCTATCATCTGCCTTTATTATTCTAAACAATTTTATTTCAGATGGTAATTTTTTAATTGACTGAATAATTGATTCTATTTCTTCTTTTGCTTGTTCTTCACTATATCCCATTTGTTTTTTACCCGTATCAATTAAACTTTTCATATGTTTTTTTGATAGACTAAATGGGTCTTTTTTTGATTCACTAATAATATCTTTATAGTTATTCCAAAAAGTTTCTTCTATTCCTGCAACTTTTGATGATGGTGATACAATTTGTTTTGAAGGATCTGTGTGTGCTGGTAAATCCTCTCTTTTATAATTTTTCCAAAACTTTTCTAGTTCCTCATAATTATATTCATTATTACTTGATTCATAACCACACATATGGCATAGATATGGGTGCTCAGCGTCTTTATCAATTTCCCAACTATGATCACACTTTTCGCAAGAAAACTCTTTTGGTGCAGATTCTCTAATTAGTTTTAATTGTTTATCAGTTACAAGTATTTTCATATATAATCTCTAAAAATATCGTTTATATTTTTTTCAACTCTGTTATGGTCAGGATAATCAGGGGTTCTAAAACTTGCAGATTCATATCCACAATTTTCCATCATATATCTTAATAAACCAACATATGAACCAAAGTAATCTAAAAAACTATCACTATATGTTGATCTTAAATTTTCTTTTAAAAAATCTTTTATAACTTCTTCAAAGTTTTTAATTTTTATATATTCATAATAAACTTTTTTACCGTCATATCTTTCTTTAGTTTCACTTTTAATACTATTTGAATCAAAATAAGTGTCTATTTCACTCCAAACCGCATTATAAATTTCATCGGTATACGCAATATTATAGGCATTATTATGAATATTATATAATTCACCTTTTAAATCATTCAAATCCTGTTTCAACATTTCATTCATTGCACCTTCACTTTTGATTAATTCCATAACATTTTCATTTGTTATTTGAAAAAATCCTTCTGTTCCTTGTTCTTCTGAAAATTCTTGAAATAATTTATTGTCGTAATCGTCTAAAGAAAATTCTTGTCCTCCTATATTTTTTACAATATAATGTGCAAGATGCCCCAAATTTGACTCATCAAGATCTTCAATTACATCCCTATAAACATCATCAGTTGTGTCATAGTATGGGTCCCAATAGTCTTCACCTAAAACTGCCTTTGCCGCATAATATGATGAATCATCCCTATAACCTTTATCAAATAATTCTGCAAGTTCTTCTCTACTTCTCAAATACATATAATAACCACCATCCATTATTGATACATCAGTAACTAAGTCATCACAAATAAATCTTAATGTGTTTTCTTTATTTATTTCTAAATTTTTTAAAAGAATTGTATTTTTAAATTCTTCATCTACTTCATGAAATGCTATTTTATGGTCTAATTCATATTTAGATAGGTAATCTAAAAATAACTCAAAATCCTCATTGAAATAAGATCCCACCTCATCCCAATTTCCATCATTGAATTCATCAAGTAAATGTTGCGCCGCTTCTAAACTCATAATTAAAACTTGATTGGTGGTTCTTCAAATTGAATAGTATCTTTATTCAAAATGGTGTATTTATCTTTTGTGTTTTTAAATATGTATATCTCGTCTTTTCCTTCTGAAGCAAAGACAAAATAGTCCACAGGTTTTTTATCTAATCCTCCGATATTATAACTTATTATTTTATAGTTACCATTTGGTAGTTTTTTAATTTCACTTAATGGTTTAACTTGAAACTTAGCTTCTTTATTATTTTTGTTATTAATCATTATAAAATCAACTCCATTTCTATCTGTTTTAGATCCAGGAACTGACCTACCTTTTAATTCCCAATTTGGTAATTTTTCAAGACGTATCGTTAAATAATCATAAGCCTTTCTTTCATTTAATTCTCCTTGATATAATGACTCTATATTTTTTTCAATTAAAGTATCTAAAATTTCTCCGTCTTTGAATATTTTATTTCTATTTTTTGACATCCATTTAATGAAGTCTTCCATAACTTCAGTGTTATCCATAATGTTTCCTGTTTCCTTTTCATAAAGTCCAACAATTGTTTTTCTAACCTGTGGATTTGTATCAAAATAATTAAGTATTGACCAATCACCACCTTCAGGATCATAATCAGTTAAACCTTTTTTATTTAATAAATCATAAACGGTGTGAACATTTACCACACCTCCACCACCACCAGGACCACGACTTCTATCACTATCCCAATTTGATTTGTATAGATCTTTTAAAATAAAATAAACTTTTTCTTTAAACTTTTTTGTAAATTCAGTTGAATTTAAATTTATTGGTGTTCCTTTACCCGTAAATAAAGAAAGTTGGTCGTCATTTTCAACCAACATTAATGTTTTAATTCTATGTATTTCTTCAGTTAATTCTTTCATTATTTTAATATAAATTCTCCTAAACTTTCAGTAACGGAATCTTCGCTGTATTCGTTGTGAATAAGAGACACGGTTTGATTTTTAAAATCAAAAAATATATTTCCATCAGCACCTTCATTATTTTCCCAACCACTATAATAAATATCAATTACTTCATAACCGATACTTTCAATGTCATTTTTTATATGAGAACTTCCAGTGTCTGTACTACCATAATCATTTATTTGACCACTATCTCCTCCACCATCGTATGTCATTTCTAATGTATTACCATAGTCTTTTTTCATTTTTTCAATAAATTCAGGATCTCCTAATTTTTTGAGCTCATTATATCTTTGACCCCATTGACCTTGTGGTTGATCTTTTAACTGATCAAATGTAAATTCTCTACCAGATTCATTTGATACTCTAACACCAATTTCTATATCTATTATAAATTTACTTTGTACTGGATCATATGTAATATCAACACTACCATATTCTGTACAATCATCGCAATATAAGTAATCAGAAATTTCATCACGTCTATCAGATAAAATGGAATCTGCAATATCACATAAAAGATTATATCCTTCACCATTAATGTCAAGTTCATCTCTTCTTTGATATCCGTATTCCCCTTTTGGTTGAAAAGATACATCATGGTAAATCCCGTCTTCTGCTGAAACATAAGCAAGTCCGTATAACCCTTCTTCCCCAACAACGGCCATTAAATAAGAATTATATTTGGTTAATATCTTTTTTTGCTCGTCAGTTAAATTGTATGTTATCATAATTATATATTTATCCTCTTATTCTGTCAATTTCCTTATTACGAAGTATATCTAAATACATTTTTTCAACGTATTCAGGGTCTTCCAAAATCTTTTTTTCCAATTCTTCTTTTCTCCATAAAGTATTTTTATTAATAAAATCAATCATTTCATCATCTGTAACGTTTTCATCTCTTGTCATTGGTGGAACACATATGGATATAGTCTCAGGATATTCATCAAATTTATTTATATGTATATCGGTTCTTTTCATTTTGTTTTGTATTTCCCCTAAATATGTATCATCAAACCATTCTTCAATAACATATCTTAGATATGCCCTTCTTACTGGTATATCAGATGCCAATTCATTTACAATCTCTTTAACCATATTTAACGTCCCTTCTTCAAAATTTCTTTCTTCAGTTTTTTTTTTATCATCATAAGCATCTTCATCAAAATATAAAACAACACTCATCACTTCTTTTCCGTTATTACAAAATTCAAAATCGTGTCTTGTTTCCCAAGACTTATTGTGATACATTTGAGATCCTGAAAAATAGTTATTCAACCAATTATAAATTAGTTTTTCAACTTTTTCATTTGGTTTTTGGTATTTTTTTACCACTTCCTCTTTTAATATTTTTTTAATTAAATTTTTCATTTTTTTTAATCATCATATTCATCTTGATATATATGGTATTTCATTATAACATCAAACTGATTTTGTCCTTCTGTTGTCCAACTAGCACCAATAGGAATTATGGATAAATACCAGTCCTCTTTGTCTGTTTTTTTAATTAAAGACCCTTCTTTAGTAAAACTGTAATTTCTAGTGACATCTAATATTTCATCATCGGCCCGATCTAAAACAACCCCTAAAGATCTAAACTCGTGATCTTCACAGTATGTTTTAATTATTAAATCGCCTGCAATATATGGGTATTTTTCTATAAAATTAATATTTTCAATTTCAACAGATTCAATATTACTAGAAGTTGTTGTTTCAATAATATACCCTAAACTCAATAAAGAATTTACGAACTTTTGTTTAAGATCATCAGTTTCTTCTTTTAAAACCTTTTTAATGATTTGTTCCATAATATATAAATATATCAATCTTCAAACTCTAGCTTTTGAGTTTTTGTTGCCCATAAAGGCCTTTCTTTATTTTCTATAATTAAAATCCATTCTCTTGCTGTTGGTATATATCCATTACAATCTTCTCGGATATGTTGTTCTGCGACGTATCTAGTATAAACTGTTTTACCGTCACTGTTTTTAAATTCAGCACCAAATCTTTGTTCCATTTCAAAGATCCCCTCTGAGTGGTGTCTGAAAGCACGATGTAAGGAATGTCCGAACCATCCCTTCGTTTCGTCAAGCCAGTTATGTAGGTGAATATAATCTTCCCACTTTCCACCAAACTTTTTGGCAGAGCTTTTTGCATGGAGTATCGGATGAGACATAATATAAATTTTATCTAATGATAGTTGTTTTTAATTAAAAGGTAAATTTTTATTCTTCAGGTAAAAAATTAAAGTAAAACGATAAAGGAAAAACAGTACCTATTGTATTATATAAATCACGTTCAACTTTTTGTATATACCATTCATTTTCATCAAAGTCATCAAATTCCCATTTATCATATCTTCCATCACCATCAATAATAATATCAGTAATAATGACATCAAAAGAAACGATAGTATCTGACCCTGTACCAAGTATTTGATTAAGTTTTAAAAAATATCTTATCTCCCAATCTTCAGTAAAAGTTTCATCACTATTCCACGAATAAACTTCTTCTTCAAAGGTTGTTGAAAATTCTTGATTTTCATATAATCTTTTTAGAGTATTTACAAGTTTAGTATTTGTATTTTCCATTTTTAAATTGGCTTTATATTTATAAATATAAATAAACAAATTTAATTTATAACATTATGAGTTTAAAAAAACTTCAAGAAAAAATAGGATCAACACCTGATGGGTCATTTGGACCTAACACTCTAAAAAAGGCTATGGAATATTTTAAAATGACACCTGAAAGGGCTGCCCATTTCTTTGGTCAAACTTCACACGAGACAGGAGGGTTTCAACTTTTCACAGAGAATTTAAATTATTCTGCAAAAGGATTACAAAATACTTTTGGAAAATATTTTCCTGGTAATCTAGAAGATTCTTACGCTAGACAACCAGTTAAAATTGCTTCAAGAGTTTATGCTGACAGAATGGGTAATGGTAATGAAGTGTCACAAGATGGATGGAAGTTTAGAGGTAGAGGAGCTTTACAATTAACCGGTAAGGATAATTATAAAGCCTTTTCAGATTATTTAAAAAAACCTGAAATAATGACTAATCCTGATTTGGTTGCGAGTGAATTTGCTTTTGAATCAGCAATATTCTTTTTTGAAAGAAATAAACTTTGGTCTATTTGTGACAAGGGTATTAATGATGATACTATTACTGCCTTAACAAAAAGAATTAATGGTGGTTATAATGGTTTAGATGATAGAGAATCTTTAACTAGAAGATATTATAAATGGTTAGTAGGATAACAAAAAAGGAGGTCAATTGATCTCCTTTTTTTTATAACTCCCTAATTAAATCAATATAAGTTTTTATTGTTTTCATTACCTCTCCTTTTTTTTCTTCGTCATCAACTAAATATGGAAACTTTTCTTCAATTACTTCAAATATTTTCTTTTTTATTCTTTTTTTATTTGAATTTAAAAATCTTGTTTTTCCATTTATACTAATAGATTGATCAGGATCTCCTTTTTTTGGATCAATCACAACGACATATCTTTTCATAAAATTTAAAACCTCATTATTCATTTGAATTGAGTAGTGGAAATTCTTCTAATATTTCTGTAATATTGAGACAAACAGGTATATTTTCTTTTATTAAGATTTTAAAAAATTCTTTTGTTTTTGGATCTTTGATTAGTTGTTTAAAAAAGTTAGAGGTGTCATTATAATATCCTTTTTCGTAATACCCCATACCCGTCATTTCACTTATCTTACCCCAAAATAAAACTATGGTATTTCTATCAAATGACCCTATATTGATTATTTCTGCATTTGAGAACTCATTTTTTGCAACCCCATCAAATTCATCACAAAATATTATTGCTTGTTTTTGTGGATCATAAACGACCACAAAATAGTTTTTAACATAATATTTTATAAGACCTTTCCGATCCACTATTTTTTAAATTTTAACAAAGTTTCAACTTCTTGATTTTTCATTTCAACTATTGGTGACCAACTACCCGTGTATGTAATTCCTCTTGTCGGGTGGTTATCTATCCAAACATACTCATCATAACCTTTTATTCTGGGTTTATCCATAATTAAATCGTGGTATTTGAATCCATTATTGTTTAACCACTCAATTGTTATTTCCCTGTCTTTATTTTCTCTAGCGGTAAAAAATACAATTTTATTTCCCTCATCGTAAAGTTTATTTATCTCTTCCTTTGATCCCTCAAAAGGTTTTGCCGTTGGGTATAGATGACTTTCTTCATTTCTTATATCGTCACATATCGTTCCGTCAATATCTATTAAATATACTCTTTTTTTCATAATCCCAATTCATTTTTTTGGTTCATATCTAGAATATATGTTTTTAAATTCCTAACTAATGATTCGGCATCACTTTTTTCGTACATACCAGGATATCTCTCTGCCAGTTGGTTTGCTTCTTCCATATCACGACAACTTTGTAATATGTCCTGAAGCATTGATTTTAACATATGCTCTTTGTCATAAGTATCTTGAATTTTTTTTTCAAATACTTCTCCCTCAAGTTCTCTCGTATATTCAATAAGTTCTTCCACCTGTGGAATATCCATCAAGTGATAATTGTTTTTGAATATTTGACTTATGTTTTTCATTTTAGTTTTAAAAAACCATTATACTCCAATAATGTTAATAATCCCCATATCGCTCCGGCAATATAAAATGAATTTATAAAACAACATACACACAACACGAAAGATATCGTAATTAAACCTGCGGTATATTCTTTACTATAAAAACCAAATAACCTTTGAGTTATTAATAAAAGTATGTAAGTAAATGCCAAAAATGTTAACATAATTTTATTTTAAAAAATTTAATATCTTTTCTTTAATTCCATTTTGTTTAATTCCTTCTGTAGACCTTGGCGTAAAGACAAAATTATCAATTCTCCAATCTCCCCAACCTTCCCAATCTTCACCCGTTTTACCCATGTTTAGATCATCAACAGAAACCCAATGTGTTACTTCAGGATGATCATGTAAGTATTGTTTAATCTCAATAACACGAGTCATTTCTAATTCCTGACGTGGATTCCAATACCAAGTCATATCTTTATGCCAAGTACAAGTTTGGATATTTGGTGTAAGTGCAATTGGTCGTTTAATAATACCCTGACTTTCGTAGTAATTACCAAGTTCTTCAAGAGTTGCGTGTAATTTCCAATCAGATGATACAACAATTTCACAACCAGTTTCTTCAATAATTTCATTAAGGATCCTAACCGCCTTTTTATCAAAATCATCAAATCGTACTGATACCGGGGCATCCTTAATCATAGGTGAAGAATCGGGATTTGCTGAACGGTATTTAGCCCATTTCTTTTTTCTTCCTCCCCAATTATTACTTAAACATACCACGCCGTCATTATCCAACATCAAGACTCTCATAGTTTTTTTAATTTATCTAACGCCATTTCATAACGTTTATACTTTTCATTTGCTTGATATACCTCAAGTGGTGTAAAATCATCAGAATTATCCACTACACAAAAATCATGTGAAGATAGATAACACCCAACCAACACCCTAGATTCTTCTTTGGTATACTTCTGAGTTCGTCTATTCAACAAATCCACTATCTCATCAAACCCACGCTCAGTATGTTCGTTTGCGGGTAAATGTTCCCCATCATTTTTATAAGATTTCCAAATTGATGTCTTGTTGATTCCCAAGTCATTTTTAAGATGTATAAGATTTTCCATACCACAAATATAGTATAAAAAAAAATGAAATAAAAAAATAATTAGTACTTTTTAGTGTCGTACCATTTAAAATAATCTTTTCTATCTTTTAATACTTGTAAAATTAAAAGTGAAAAGGCAATTCCTGTTATTAATAATGTTGTTATCATACAACAATATATAGTAAAAACTAAAAGAAAGTGTGTTATGAAAAGATTAACAAATGTTTAAATATTTTTTCTTTTAACGCCTGTTTAATATTCATAACTATTTTTTATTTATCTTCTGTTAATATTTTCAAAATTCTATTTGCAGTATCTTTATTATCAACCACATAACATCCATTTACATTATATAGATAACTTCTACTCCACCACTCCCAATAAAAAAACTTACGTTTTTTCTCTATTACGTGTTTTTGATCATTTTCTGATACAATTCTAAATGAACCCACTCTTTTTCTTTTAGGTCTCACATTTTGAAAGTTGTCCCTATTCAACTTCCCTTCCACTATTATTCTGTTCTCCAATATCATCTTCTTCTATACTCTTTAGAGAAGAAAATATAATGGATAGTTCCAATAATGTCAATAGCACCCTACCAAAAATATTATTAATTGCCCACCATTCAGAAACATTTAATTCAAAATGAAGAAATGCAAGTATAAAATACCATAAAATATTTGCACTTATAAACCTACTTAATAATATTCCACCTGACATCATCTTAACATTATTGGATGAATAATATAATAAATTATTTCAACGTTGTCTTCCATTTTAACAACTCTATCGTTTTTTAAAACCAACTCAGTTAGTCCAAGCTCTTGATGGGCGTAACTCATTTGTGATTTTAATTCTTTTTTTGCGTCGTCTTCATGTTTAAAAAATCCAGTGTATGCCCCACACTTATCCATTTTATCAAAAACTCCAAATATAACTTGTCTTTCCATATTCAAATATATAAAATATTGGTGACACCATCAATGGGAATCACCAACATTATTTTTTTCTCCGTATATTAAATACCCAGGATTTATAACTTTTGAGACCTTACTGCGATCACCACTTACGTGTTTAACAACTATTCCTTCGTGTGGAACTTTAGTTCCCAATATAAAGTTATCATAAACAAATTTATCTTGAGTTTCTTTATTCCAATATCCACGATATAACAATTCAACCTTTGGTAAATCCAAACATTCAAAATGAGCCAATTCAGAGTTATATCTTTCGTATTTCCCGTCAACTTCAACATCAAATCCGGCAAATTTTATATCCATTAACCCATAATCATAATTCTTTTGAATACCCTGACCATAGATTTCACCATAGATTATTACACCAGTTTCAAGATCTTCAGGTTCATAAGTATCTCTGACGTGATCCCACAATTTTGATCTTATATCATATTTATTAGCAACATCTTTCCAAACATCAGTTGAATAGAATCCTTGAGAATCTGACCCCTTTTCGACATTGTGACTTCCGTATATGTAATCAAACTCAACCCATTTGAATCCCAATAGTTTTTTAACTCTATCAAAAAAAGATAACTTCTTTTTTCTTATTATACCGTAACGAGTATTGGTTCCGTGAAGTTTTCTAGTTATAACAACCTCATCTTCGTCATTGAACATATCAGGTACATTCTTTTGATTAGGGAACTTGTGGTAAACGTGGAAGTTTGGATTCTGATGATACTTTATTTTACGACCACCAACACTTAACTGAACGGTTTTAACTGGTGGTTCGTATTTGTATATGTTCAAAGTACCCATAACATCAGCACCTTCATAATGATATCTTTCACCAACATAATTTATTGGTATCAATAAGCATTCAGAATAAACTCCACGAAGTTTTATGGTTCTAACACGTTGCCCCTTACGAAGGTAATTTGTAACATTCATTTGGTTTGATAAAGCTTCAGGTATAACTGCATCGGTTGTTGCGACTATTACCATATCACCCACTTGGTATTCTCCTTTTTTGGTGATTGCATTCCATCCGCCAACAGTAACTAATTCTATGTTATCAGATCCTTGTATTTCACTAACGGATCCTATCTTACCAACATATGCGACGCTATTTAAATTTTCCATTTTTATATATTTTCAAAATTTTCTTTTAGTAAATTTATTTCTTCTTTCAATCTTTCAAGTTCACTAAAAATCATTTCTTTTATAACATCTTTGTTATAAAAACTTACCTCATCTTTTCTTGGGTAAACACCTCCTGTTGAATATTCAATGGTTACACCCAAAGAACAAGATTTATACGCATCTTCCAACTTACGTTTTTGTCTTTCCAACCTATCAAGGTTTTCTTTAACCTTTGTTGCCTTTTCAAATTTTTCTAATTCCATAATGCAAATATATAAATTATTTTTTAATTATTCGTCGTCATCTTCAAGGTAGTTTATTTTCATAGATCTTGGTTCGGTAAAATCCCAAGTTTTTGATTCAAACTCTTTTGTAAATTCCTCAACCTGTTCTTTGGTCCATATTGGAGCAAACATTGGTCGGTGCATTAATGGTTTATCTTTACATTCTTCCCATTCATTAACTTTTTCGGTCACACTATCAACAAAATATTTTTCTTTGTTGTATTTAACCCATTCACGATAATCATACTCTGATTTTATAAATTCAACATCACCGTAGTTATAAAAGTCCATTTCAGGAAATTCTAAATTTGGATTGTTGGTATATACATCAACAATACCATTGTCACCGTGATATGAATCACAGAGTTCTTTTAATGAATATAAACTAGATGGTCTTTCTTCCCAAACACTACCAAACTGACGAACTGAGCAGATATAAAGATATCCGTCTTCAAAGGAATGTATTCTTCCTTCAATTTTATTTCTTAATGAAATAAGTTCGTCCATTGTTAATTTTTCTAAGTTCATATGTTTACTATTTTATTGTGATGGATCATTCCTATTATTTCTTTGGGTGTTTCTCTAACTTCGGAAACTGAACCACTATACCCTACTTTAGTAAGTTTTTCAATAATTGGTTTACCTTCATAATATTTATCCCCTGATTGCCTTTCATAAAAATAATCAATTTTATCAATATTGATGTAAATCGGTTCATCGTTTTTATGGAGTGTTAATTTAATTAATTTCATTTGTGTATTTTCTAATCAGTTTAAAAATTTCTGTAATGTCAGTAAATTCAGATACTGGGCTATCGTTTCTACCCGGTAGGAACATAACGGTAAATCCGTGATTGGCTGAAAATGTTTCAGTAACTCTTTTACCACAGATCTCATCAAGATAGATCCAGGGAAAGTTTCCCGAAAGTTTTACTTCAATTCCAATCTTATTTAATCTATCAACAAATACTTTGAGTTTTTCCATACTCTTGTCTGTTGAAGTTTCCTTTGTTTCCACGTAAGTTCCAAATTTAGTTTCCTTTGTTTCCATTCTACAAATATATTAATTATTTCATTACTTCCAAAATAATTGGATCATCAAAATCATAAAAGCTAAAAACAAACACACAATTGTCTTTGTTGTTAGAGGTTCGTTAAATATAACCCAACTTAACCACGTAAATGCCACTGCACCAATACTGAACCCTATTAACCTAGACGGCCACATTTGACCATCAAACGCTATTATTATATTCTTAACCGAATACATAAATAACATTGAAATTGGTATTCCCATTAAAACCACTAACCAATAATGGTTTTTAAACCACTCATATTTCATTTGTCCCTGTAATTGAAAAAATGTTAATACCTGAGCCAAAAACCCAAATAACATTCCAACTAACAATGCCCCAATATTTACCATATTATTTATCTGTTGGACTATTTTTTGCTTCCATATTCTTCTTTGTAATATTGTTTACCATCTTGGAACCCTCTTCTATATTCGGTCTCTTTTTGTAGTTGTTCCATTTCTTTGGCTTGTTCAAATAATAAGTCAAGTCGATTCCTAAACTCAAGTACATCAATATTACCTTGTTCTCTTTGTGACATTAACTCAATTACTCTTATGTTATACCACTCTACTGCTGTTTGTTTTACTTCCATAACACTCCAATTTTTTATTAGTTACATTCCACAAATCTATTTTTCCTTCCTTCATATGACAATTGTGTTTCTTACCGGTTCTTTCGGCAAAATCAACAATAATATCGTTGTGACGATTTCGGATAAAGTGGGGACATTCTTTACAGGGTTTTTTCATTAGATAAAATAAAATTTATCAACCTGGATTCTTTTTTCCATATAGTTTTTGTTTGACTTGTATGTCACTCTCAACTCAGTTCTATTTCTAAAGAATGTAACATCCCAACCATCAACAGATTGACCTTTTGTCATAGGTCCAAAACCGACTACAGTGTGAGCTTCATTGGTTTCAAAGTAGAAACCATTAGCAAAATTTGCCATTTTTTTGATAGTATATTCACCATCAATAGTAGAATTAACGCCTTTGATCACAAGTTTTGTAAAACTTTTGTGTTTGTCTTGTCTAAAGTCCTCTATCGTCATTTCAAAATTCATAGAACAAATATATGAAACTTTCTTTAATAAAACATATTTACTATTGTATTTATATAAAAATAAAATTATGTCATCATTTAAAATTTTAACACAAGACTTTAAAAGGATCGTCACAGAAAACAGACTTTTTAATTTAATTTATAAAAGAGTCCCCGATGAAAATAATTGTAATACCAATTATTATAATACCGTCGTGACCGGATTTTTGGTCACAGGTCAAACACAATCGGAAATAACAGGCGAAATTGAATATGAAGGAGAAATAGTAACATATAAAACACCAAAACCAAAATGGACAGATGGTGAAAATAATAACACTAATCAATGTAATACAATAACTATTGGTGGATTTAATGGTTTAAATAATTAAAAAAATGGAAGATAAAATAATATCAGAATTAGACTACGTTGGTAGTTCAGGTTATACACTAAACGATTTACTTGTTTTAGTTAATTACGACATACCTGAAGGTACCACAAAAAATACTAAAATAACAGATATACAAAATTATGTTTTAGAATCATTTACTGGTTCAACGGGAGGGACCATTTCTTTAACATACTCCGAAATTGTAGATAAAATTACAAATAGTTTATTAATACCAGGAAGATTTTATTTGATGACCGATTATCAGGCATGTTATGATCAACCAAACTATGATAATACCAAAAATCCTATCACAACGGGTAACTACATGACGGGTCATATTGAACCAATTTTATTATTGTCAATATCTACAACAGATTTTTCACCTACGGTATATTCCACAACACATCCTCAAGATCATATAACTTACGATATTACTTGGGATACGACTGAAATTACTAGTGGCCATGCAAAAGGTAGAATTACAGAAAGAATTGATCAATACAATAACAGAACCGACTACGATCACAGAAGTATCTTATTTAAAAGATATAATGGATATTCATATGACGAAGATAGTCCATTAAGTGGTCTTGTCGGTATAAGTGGTTTAACAGGGACAACCGGTGTTTTATACGGTAACACAGGCACAACATTTGTTTCAAATTTCTCAACTGGTGACATTGTTTCAGTACGAAATTTAGATCCTGTGTTTTTTGAAATCATCTCTGTAGAGAGTAATTCTTTAGCAATTATATCAGGTGTGACAATAAATGAAACTACTGACTCACTTTATTATTTTGGAAATGACGATGGTATTATGAGTTATTATCAACCTAATGTAAGACAAGATGAAGTTTACGAATACACAACATTTGGTGACGCTATTGATGAAAGTGGAGCAGTTAATAACTATATTGGTGATTATTCTAATCTACATTTATACGAGGGGGTTGGGGACTTTTTACTTGCAAATAATGTATTATTAAATGGTTCATTTAGAAACAACACCATTGGTAACGGATCTTATAATAACACCTTTAATGATGATTGTGATAATAATCAAATTGGTGATAGTTTTTATAACAACTCAACAAATGATGATTTTGACGGTAACATAATTGGGGAAAATTTTAGGAACAATTACATCACATCAAATTTCAACAATAATAGAATTGGTAGTGATTTTAATAGTAACACTTTACTAGGTGGGTCTTTTTATAGAAACAATATTGGAAATGATTTTAGGGATAACGTTTATACTTCTGGTGATTTTCAAAATAATGAAATAGGAAATCAGTTTAATAATAATAAAATTTATGATGACTTCTATAATAATGATATTGGTAATGGGTATAATGGTAATCAAAGTTATTCACGATTTTTTCGTAATTTAATTGGAAACGGATATAATAATAACACCATATATTCAGAGTTCTACGAAAATAATATTGGATACGGTTTTTATAATAATACTATTGGAAACAATTTAAATATTGGGGGTACTGGTTTTAGGGGTAATAGCATTGGGTCCTATTTTGAAAGTAATACAATTAAATTTAATTTTTTAAGTAACAATATTTTAAACGATTTTACCAATAATGACATATATTGTGCTTTTATAAAAAATTCAATATTAAATGGTTTTAGCATAACCACAATTGGTGGAGTTGACAACTTAGGTCTTACTTTTGAAAACAACCAAA
>Ga0209596_1000752_pt1 | contig 29426 bp, 40 predicted proteins | sample M_130807_MF_Meta_FD_187314 | JGI IMG/M metagenome (GOLD analysis project Ga0209596, IMG submission 187314) | Freshwater microbial communities from Lake Montjoie, Canada to study carbon cycling - M_130807_MF_MetaG (SPAdes) (version 2) | ecosystem: Environmental > Aquatic > Freshwater > Lake... | reverse complement strand
TTCCTGAACACATATCTAAAATACGAACACTCTTCAAAGGTCTATCAGCCAGAGCACCTTCTTGTATTGCTATTTGTTCATATTTCAAAAGTTCATTTGATTGCCATAATTCATTATATATTGAAGCGTAGGTATCATCATATATTTCTTCAGGTTCTTCTAAAGTTTGAGATGATCCATCTTCAAATCCTTCTCTTGAAAGAATTGAAGTTTTCACAAAATACATTAAGAAAATTAATAAAGCTAGAAAAAAGTAATGTAATTCCATTATAAATATATTGTTAATAAATAATACAAGTAAAACCTTTAATAAACGAATTTATCGATATTTGTATCTAAATTAGTAACTAATTCATCTGTAGCTTTATGACGAGGAAACGAAAGAGTTTCCCAGTGATAAATTTTTACTTGATCACGCAAAGTCATTAATGTAATAATGATTTGTAATGACATTTATTTTATATTAATTAAATTAAATGGGTGATTCATCTTTTTTTACAAAACAAAAATTAGCTTCTGCTGTAACAAGTGGATATTTAGCTTTAAGACAAATGGGTGGATCAAAACCTAATAGTACATTTGCTGCTGTACAACATACTACGCACAGACCTACACCTCCAGCAAATAAATCATATTATAATAAAACATCTTCTACTCCTACTCCTGATATTCAATCTCAAATTAATTCATTGACTTTTAATGGAACATCAGATTTTACAAGATTAAATAATTTATTAAGAACTGCTCCTTCAGGAGTAATTTCAACTACAAATGAATCTTTAAGAACATATTATAATGGTCTTTTACCTTCTCTAAGTATACCTACTGGAACAACTTTTTATCTTTTAGCAGGAACTAATATTAATGCAAATGTGTTAAGTAGTCTACAAGCAAACTCTTATATTATAATGCCAGATAGTCATAATATTACAATTGATGGTAAAACTGTATCAGTAACTAATCGAAAAGTTGTTGTAAATAATGTACAATATAATTCTGGAGATCCTATACGAATTACAAATAATGTTCCAACATTAGATTTCTTAATTGCTGGAAGTCCTGCATTATTACAAATGGCTACTAATTATAATTTAGATGTTTCACCATTTCCAACTACAAATTTTAATAATATTACAAAATATTTTGTTTTAGATACTGATGATACAAGAAATTCAAGTAATGATAGTTATTGGGGAGCTACACTTCAAAAACCAAATTATCCTAATTCATCAACAGATCCTCAATTTACATCAAATATAACTTGTGATGGTTTAGTATCGTTCGCATTTACACCTACAAATGAAAATGAATTAAATGATCAAGCATTTATATCTATATTATTAGGAACAAAAGATCTACCACTTATAGATCCTAATACTCAAGTACGAGAGTTGTCAAGAATTCTATATGTAGATTTTATAGATAGTAATGGTCTTAGAATAAGTGGAGATTTTCCTTGTGCTGTAGATGATATTGATGGTATATATCATTGGGGAAGTTTTATTAGTTTAGGAACACAACAACTTCCAATTAGTGGGCAATTAATTATAGGACAAAAATATTATTTAGTTATAAAATACAGAGTACCTACAACATTATTTTTAATGAATATGATGACATTAACTTAACTAATTATAGTAGTTTCTGGAAAGAATATAGATTTAATTTTATAGAATTTTGAATAGACTAACCATATTATCATTGCAATAAGAAACCAAAATATAAAAGTATATAACCATGAACTTGTAGATATAGGTGAAGATACATCTGTTAACTGATTCTTTCTTAATAAAGTTTCCGTCATTGTTTTTTCTTTATTATATTGTTTATTTAAATAAGAATTATCTTCTTCATCATTTTTTAATTGATTTGTTAATACTGAACTTAAATTTATAAAAGCTTTATTTGAATTCTTAAAATCTGTTAATTCTTTATATTTAGTATTAAAATCTGTAAGAATAGGTTTTAATTCTTCTCTTGCTCTTCTTTCTTTATCTTTTTCTAACCATGCCGAACCATTTAATTCAGTATAATAAGCAATACGTGCTTGTTCATATTTTTCAGGCTCTGATTCTTTATTTGTATTATCTAAGGCTAACTTTAATAAAACAAGATTCTTTTGTCTTTGACATTCAAAATCACATAATTCTACTACAGGTGGTGGAGGTGAAGAATTAGGAGAAGATTGTTGATTTCCCATTATTATTCATAGCATAATATAATCCTCCAACTAAAATTATTAAGGCTAATATATGAATCATTGAACCAAGAAATGAACCAAATAAATATAAAGCATATACAATAACTAAAATTACTAAAAGATTTTTTATAAATGGTTCAGTTGAATTAATTTGATCAATTTTAATTTGTGATTCTTGAACATCTTTTTCTAATTTCCCAATCTTATCTTTATTTTGCTTTGTTGTCTCATTACTTAAATTAAATATTCCTTTAAAATAATTTATAAATTCATTGATTTGTTTTTTTACTACTAAAAAATGTGTTTGTAAATTATATTGGTCTTCAGTTTCTTCTATTGTATCATCTCTTTGTTTATCAAGAGGATCAATTTTTTGAGTCATACTAATAAAATCTGTATCAGGAACTTTATATCCAGGTAAAGAACTAATTAATATACCATTAATTTCATCTGTTGTTTCTTCAAAATCTTGTTGAAAGTTCATCTTATTATTAATTTACTAATTTTTAAATCCTGTAAAAATGTAATGGATATTAAAAACTTTCAAGATACAAGAAATCAAAAACTTCTTGATTTCAATAAAAGATTTAATTTTTTAAAACAAGAATATACAAATGCCTTAAACATGACTTTATTAGAAGAAGATCCTAAAAATCAACCTTTATTAGTATCAAGAGTTCAACAATTAAATACACAAATGACTGATGAATTAAGAGAAATTATTACAGAATTAACTAAACAACAAGATCAAGAAGGTTCAATTGATGATTTAACAAAACAATTAATACAATATCAAAAAGATTATGCTGAAATTCAACAATCTCAGGATAAACTTACTACTTTAAAACTAATTAAAAATTCGAATTCTAAAACTTTAAATGAAGCTCAAACTATGTATTGGGTTTATTTAGGTGGTTTATTATTATTAACATTCTTAATTATTTTTAATGTTTTTAAAGTTAGTTTTAGTTCAGGTGTAGAAAGTGTTAAACAAACATTAATGCCCCAGCGATAGCTACTAATACACCTAATGTAGTATATTCGCTTGTTGATATTCCAGGAGTTACAGGTGAACTAAGTTGACTTTGTCGTATTTCTGCAGTTTTAGTTAAATCATGTTCATCCATAATACCAGTTCTTAAATACTTAGATTTTGAATTAGTTTTTTGTAATTGTCCTTCAATATCTTTAGAATAAAAATCATTTATTTCTTGTTTTTCATTTGATACTTCATTTTCTAATGAATTTAAGATTGTTTGTATACCTTGTTGTGCTGATTCATAAGCTGATTGGAATTTAGTATTTCCAGTCACCTTATATTGTACATAATTATCTCTATAACTTGATACCAGCGTATTAAACTGACTATCCATTTGTTACATCAGCAACACAAAATCTATAACGTTTATTTTCTCCTGTTGAATCACAAAGACCAGTAATTTCTACAATATCTCCAGGACGACATCCAATCCATTTCGCCATTGCATCTTGACTATCAATTTTTGGTAGAAATGATGAATCTTTTAAATTAAATTCCTTTAAAACAGCTACTTTTTCAGCATCACTAATAATACGATGTTTAGGAACTTTACGATGTTTTGAAATATCAAATTGTAAATGTCTAATTTCAAAGATTTGAACTAAAGGATTTTCTATTTCATTAATATGATTACGAAGAACAGTTAGAACATTCTCAGAAGGAATAGAAGGACTAATAATTATAATACCTGAATTATGATTATTATCACGAGCAAAATCAAGAAAATTATGAAATTCACGTTCTGTTACACGTGTTTTAGTACTAAAGATTACAAGCAATGAATCATAAGTATACATTTTAGTTTCATCTAAGGCACCACCTACAATCTCAAATTCTTCATTAGGTCGACCACGACCAAGAAGAATCTCTTTTAAAGTTTTTAGTGCGACTTCTTCCATTCTTTAATATTATGAAACTCCTATGAAAATATCATATCCATTTTGTAAATGAAAGACCTAAGTTTTCTTGCTATAGGATGTGGACTTGCTTTAATTGGTTATATGCTATTTATGAAGCCTTCTAAGGAAGGATTTGTTCCTGAATTTCTAGATCAAGGTAACGTAAAAAGAACAGCTGTGACAACTGATTCTTCTTACGCTCAACAAACAAATCATTTCGTAATGACACCTTCTACTCCTGAACAAATACCTGGTTTAATGACACCTTTCCGCGTTAATGTATGGAACTCTATAGTGCCTGTTTAATATATAGAGCATCGCCCCATTTCCATTGAGTCATTACAGTATGTACTCTATTAAATCCTTTCAATTTTAGAAATTCATCAATTTCACCAATAAGTGCACAATCTTTATAAAGATGATCTTCATTCACTTCAAGATATATTGCATCTGCGTATTGAATTGAATTTGAAGATCCTTTTAAGGCAAGAAGTTCCGCACCTTGAATATCAAAATTCCAGAAATTATATTTTGATGCATCCAAATTATTTCTTGAAAAGAATGTATCAATTGTAGTAGTTTTTTCAATTGAAGATGAAACATATTTTACTTCAGGATGTTGATATGCATGCGTCTGAAATTCTAGTATACTTGATGATTGACCATTATTAGAAACATTAAATTTAACTTCTTGATCATCTTGATCGGATATTACAGATTGATATACATTAGGAATACCACGAACCTTAGCTTCTAAAACTTTATTATGCATTGCATCAATCCATACAATATCATTTTGTGAAAGATCTAATTGATTATAAAATCCAAGTTCTTCACAATCATGAGCTCCAATATGAAAAGAACCTTTAACTTGAATATTATTTGATGCCAGAAAACTTTTAATGATTTCAAATGGGATTAGCATTTTATAATTTATCATACAATTCTCTTTATATGGATAATTAGTCTATCATTTTTGGAAATATTACTATCTAAATAATATTTTTGATGTATACGATTTTCTAATATTTTTACAATATTGTTTTCATTTATTTGACTCCAATCTTCATTATTTCCAGTTAACTTTGATAATCCAAATAGTCTACAATCATCAATAATAATAATAGCTTCGTTTTTAAATAGACTATTTATATGATTAATTTCTTCATATAAAGGACAATCTTTATCTCCTTTAGCAGTATCACCAGATGACCAATGACCATCTAGAAAAAAAATAGTATTTTCTTTCATTTTTGGTAGCAATGATTCTAGTACAATAGAACTATCTCCCAATAAAAAATTAATTTTATTACCATTATATTTACTCTTTGTTAAAGAATGATATTTTTCACTTAATTCAATTGTATATAAGCTATTAAAAAAGGGTTCCATTGCAAAAATAGTTTCCCCATACAATGTACCAGTTTCTACAAAAGAAAAGAATTTTTTATAATCGTCTTTTAGTTGTAACAAAAAATTTATATCTAATGATGGCATTTACTTATATAACATTCTTTTCTATTAAAATGATTACAGTAAGATTAAATGGTGGTTTAGGAAATCAATTATTTCAATTATGTGCTGCAAAATCTATATCTAAAGATACAAATAAAGAATTTTATATCAATAGTTTAAATACACCAACAATTACTCACTCTACAAAAAATTATTATGAAGGTATATTCAAGAATTTTACTATGTTTTTCCAAAATAAATCTTCAGAATATCATTATTATGATTGTTTAGCAAATTATCCTCAATTTTTTGAGAATGTAAAAAATAGTAATCAAGCTGTATTATTAGGAGGATATTTTCAAGATTATAGAATTACGGATGTTGTTTATGATGAATTTAGAAATTTACTTTGGTTTGATAAAGAAAGATTAGATAGTAAATATCCTAATATTTCTTCAACTATTTTCTTTCATATTAGAGGAGGTGATTATTTAACTACTGATCTTTTACTAGATTTAAGAGAATATTATAAGCAAGCTGTATTACTTTTTCCTGGTAAAAAATTTAGTGTTTTTACGAATGATATTCAATATGCACAAAAATTTCTCGAAGATTTTGAGTATGATATAATTAATGAAAATGAAGAAGATTCATTATATTTAATGTCTAAATGTGAAGGAGGAATTTGCGCTAATTCTACATTTTCTTGGTGGGGTGGTTATTTAAATAAAGATCGTAAAATTGTAATACCTTCAAAATGGTCGCAAAAATATTATTGGCATGATAAAACTTATCATGTACCCAATTGGATTACTATCTAAATTTTAATATTAAAAATATTTTCAACTTTTACATAATTATATCTATGCACAATATCATTTACATTATCATCCTTATAAATAAATTCAATTATCGAATCAACATTGGCATTCTTAAAAATATCATTCGAATGAGCCCATGATGAGATTTTATGTTTTAGACTTTCTTTAGTTCTAACCCATGAATAATGATGAAAAAATGGTTTACTATCCATTATCATTCTTTCTAACTTTAATCCAGAACTATTAATAGTATGGTCACGTTCCCAATCACCAAATATAGTTTTTTTATTTAGATGTTTACTATTAACTAAAAGAACTGAATCTTCAAGTGTAGTCGATTGATTTATAGGCTCTTTAAAATACCAATAATTTGCAAACTTATAACACTTATTTTCATCAAATTTAGATGTTTCAAAGAATTTAGATAATCTTTCACCTTCAGGAATTTCATCACAATCAATTAAGAATACCCAATCGTGTTTTTTAATTGATTGAATACCTACCCATCTTGCTAAATTATGCCAATACGCAGTAGGTCTGCTAACTACACCAGTTCGATATTTAGCGTCTAACGAAACATCAACATTATATTCAACAAATTTAATATTTGGAAATTTTTCTATATAATCTAGGATATGTTGGTTATCTTCTTTTGTTCCATCATATAAATGAGAACCATAACTTACAACAATATCGTCTGAAAATTTTTCACATTCAGATAATATTGCATTTAGAAAAATTTTCTCATTACTACAATAATTTATTACAACTGATACATTCAACATTTATGAAATTTACAATCTATATATTTAAATCAATAAGATACAAATTCATCTTCAAAATTAAATAAAATATTATCATTCATTACAATTACACCAGTTCCAGAAAAATGTCCATACTTTGTAAAATCATATTTAGTTTCATTAATACTATTCCATAATCTGTTCATACATACATTAATAACGGGCTCTGGATGATTAGTTATATCATCAAGAAGAATTAATCCACTAAAATCTAGTTCTTTTAATCTAGCAATAATTTGCTTCTCAATTGTTTCATAATGATCAATATCAATCAAAATAATTTTACATTTCTTAACTAACTCTTCATTTAAGTCATCCAATACATTCTTAATTTTAAACTGAATATTTTTCTTTGAATAAATAGGATGATTTTTATTATTTATTTTATCTTCAATATCATAACTAATAACTTGATTTGTTTCATTGTGAGATAACGCTACAGAACTTCTTCCATCAAAAGTTCCAATATCTAGAATAGTAATATCATTGAAAAAGGTAGTTAAGTATGAATATAATCTATATTCTTGTTTACCAGAAACAAGATCATAGTAATCTTTTTTAACTAAAAATTCATGATTTTTAAGTTTAAAATTATCAAGAATTTCATTAGAAACGGTGATAATCATTTATATTTTTAATTTCACATCATTTAAACTCTTAAAACTTCATTAAATAATAAACATATCCAATGCCCTTTTCTATGAACGTAATTATTTGGTAAATGATAAACTTTACATTCATTTACGAGTTGATTTTCTTTAATAGGAATTATTGTTCCTTTATACCATTTTGTTTCTACACCATGTAATCCGATTGCAACTACTGCTCTAATATCATATCCTGTAACATTATTAATATCATAATATTTACTATTAATAAAATTATTAAATTCCTGTTTATCATAAATCCAGAAAGCACAATAAGGATTTTTATCATTAATTATATATTTATCTGTATCAATAACAATTTGTTTTGTTAAATAACCAAGATTAGTCATATCTGGAGAATGACAAATATCAGTAGTATATTCGTCACCTTTATTATCTATCTCAATTCTTATAAACCCAAGATTAAAATTATTTTTAATAACAATATCTTTATATTGTAACCAATATTTTATTGTCTCTTTCGGTATAAGTATATCATCTTCCACATAAATAAATATATCATAATCATTAGATTGCTCTTTTAATAGTTTTCGAGTAAGAGATGGAAGGTAAAATGGATTTATGTTTGAAAGATCATGAAAAATAATATTTAAAGAACCATTATTATATTCTATAAATCTATCTATTCTAAGATTTATGTTTGTATGTATAAATATATCAGTAGTATGTTCGTAATTATTAGTCTCTTCAATAATTTTATTTATATATTGTATTCTATCTTCGATATAGAAAAAACATATATGCTTTGTTATTTTCATTTAAATAATATTAAATTCTGATATCTAAATGAAAATTATTTATCGTATTAGTGATGGAGGCAATCCAAAATTAAAACCAGACTATGTAACTAAAAAAGGATGTTTTTTACATTTTATTAAAATATTTAAAGGTTATGATATATATGTTGTAGCAGATAATGTTTCTGAGGAAACATATAATTTTTTGTTATCAAAAATAGACTGTTCTAAAATAGTAAAAACTTCTTTAGGTAATGCAAAATCTTTTATTTATTGTATTGAATTTGCTTTGAATAATTTTGATGAAACTGATAAAGTTTATTTTGCAGAAGACGATTATATTTATACTAAAAATGCTCCTAGAATTATTGAAGAAGGGTTAGATATATCACACTATTCTTCTGGTTATGATCATCCTGATAAATATATAAATCATTCTGAAGGCGGACCAAATCCTTATATATCAAATGGTGGTGAAGAGACACGTGTTCTTTTAACAAATAGTTCACATTGGAAGTTAACAAATAGTTGTTGTATGACTTTTGCAACAACTATTAAAACTATAAAAGAAGATTTAGAAATTTATAAAAAATATTGTGTTGTTCATCCTTTAGATTTTCAAATGTTTTCTGAATTGATTTTTTATAAAAAACGCAAATTAGTATCTGCTATTCCTGGAGTTTCTACACATGGTGAAACAAAATGGTTAGGAAAATTTATTGATTGGGAAAAAGAAGTTAATTCAAGTCTTGATTAATTCTTTTTAATTCTTCATTAATATAGTTTCTCTGGAATTCGGGACTAAATACTTCTTTAGAAAATTCCATAGCATTATTTACAATTTCTTTTGCTTTATCATCATTTTCAAGTAACCATTGAATTTTTTCTTCTAGGTCTGAAAGATCATAAGAAATAGGAACATAGTGTTTCATTGGAATTAAATATTTCTTAAACCACCAATTATTATCAGGATGTGTTACCATTATAGGGACTGAACCAGAACCAAATACCCATTGATGATTTGATGCAATACACGCCCCGTCAATAATTAAGAGATATTTAAAAAGAAAATGTTTAGTTAATGCACATCTATCTCCAAAATGGTTTTCTGGAATATTATGTTCTTTTTCCCAATTTCCCCATTTTGTAAGCTTTACATCTGAATATTTATTTTCAATTAATTTTGAAACTACTTTCATACGAATTGTTGAAGGTTTATCATAACCACTTGAACCACCTCTCCAAAATACAATAGGAAGTCTTTCTTCCCACAATGGTAAATAAAATTTACTTAATAAAGTTGTTAATCCATATTTAAATGTATCATCATCAAATGGGATTAATAAAATATTTTTTGCATTTAAGTTACGAGTACATAAAGTAACAATAATATTTTTTAGAAAACCATTATAATCTTTATAATTCATTAATTTTCCAGGACTTTTTCCAAAATTTTTAAAGAGTCTATCATATTCATCATTTTCGATTATACCATCATTTGTCGAAAATACAATTTTTGAAGTTGTTTTTTGAGAAGTGATATAATTTTCTATATTATTATTAGCTAAACATTTACTATATTCGCCATCCCAATATATTACAACATTACTTGGAATTCTTATAATATTATTTTTTATTAAAGATGGTTTTGAAATTTCTATCCATTCTAAATCAGAAAGTTTTGATTGAATAGTTGAAGGATTTGTATCTGTAAAACTTACAAAATATTCTAAATAATCTTCAACTAATCTTACAGAAATACAATATTCAATTCCTAAACTTTGAAATACAAATGGTAAAGAAACTCTTAATACTTTATAAGTTTCTTTTTCTAGTTCAACAAAGCAATGATAATATTTACGAGGTTGACAATATTCAACAAAATGAACTAAAACAAGCCATTTCCCATTCACTTCGATTGGTGAAGCTGATCCTCTAAATAATGAAAATAATGGAAGTGTGTCAATTTTTTTATGAAAAAGAATTCTATCATCTCTAATTTTTCCAATTAATAATGGTGACCATGAATAAATAAAGTCATCTGTTCCAGGAATATTTACCCAATTTTTTTCACATTCAGAATTTATAGGTGATTGAATAGCTTGGTAATTTTTATAAGTTTTTGTTTCTAAATCGTATTCTCCGTGAACTATACATATTTTATTTTCGATAAATTGTTTGAATGATGTTGCAGTAAAACATAGTTTTCCATTAGGATTGTTATATAATCTCAGATCTTCTAAACCTTCAACATGACTTTGGAATTTTACAAGAGGTTCTTCTATAGCAGAAAATTCTTTAGTATCTAAATTTATATATGCATTTTTAGTTTGAATTGATGAACCATCTCTTGTTCTATATCCTCCATCAACTGGTGGAAGATAATTCACATATCTAACATTTGCCATAGGATATTCATTTAGGGAAATAGCAGAAGGAGTAAAATCTGTACCAAATGGAGAAGGTAAATCAAGTTTAGTAATTTTAGAATTTTTTAAAGGTTTAATAGAAAATTTTAAATTTGAAACACAATTATCTTGAAAATGAGGAAGTTTAAGCATATATTCAATAGTTGTTTTCAAACATCTTTCAGGATGAATATAAAATTCTACAATAGATTTTTCATATTGAAATAATCCATTATAAAAATCAGATTCAATGAACAAAACATCATCTTTAGGATAAGGAACTTTTTCACCTGCACGAATATATTCATAACATTTATAATGATGACCAATTTCACGGAAAAATCTAGCTAGTTTATAAATTGGTTCTGATCTTTGAGGTCTAAATAAAAATGCTTTTTGTGACCAATTTTCAAATTCTGCAATATCTTTTAAATTCAAATAACATTCAGCAATCATATAATAAGAATACCATACTTCTTCAAACCATCCACCTGAAGCAATACGTTTCTTATACATATCAATAGATTCATGGAATTTTCCAATACATTTTAAAGTTTGTGCTAAATAAAACATATATCTACCATTATCAGGTTCCTTAACAAGTCCTTCTTCAAGTAATCTTTGATCTCTTTCATATTTATCATGTTTACATCCGCCATCATTTCTATCATCAATATAACAAATATCTTTAGATAGATTAGCATTACATGGTCCATCCCAATATTCATGAGTTACACCAATACATTTCCATGGAATATCCATACGAATAATACGAGCATTATAATATTCTAAAGAACCATTCTTTTGAATAATTCTGTATCCAGGTTCGGTTAAGTTTTGTTGTTTTAATGTTCCTTGAACGAACATCATATCAGCATCTAATAATAATCCATAAACTTCATTAAGATTCCATTTTAATGTATCACGAATAAATGTTTGTGCAGATAAAAAACTTTGAGTTCTACTATAACCAAAATCACGAAAAGGTTCTTGTCCTATACATCCAATAGAAGTTTTTAAATATTCTTTAGCAATCTCAACTGTATTATCAGTTGAACCAGTATCAAAAATACAATAACAATCAACAACATCTTTTATAGCATCTAAACATCTTTTCAAAATTTTTTCTTCATTTTTAATCATTAAAATTAAAGCAAACTTCATTTTAAATATTAGAAAATTAACGTTAAAGTCTTTTTATCTTTGGGGTGTTCAGGAAAGGTTCCTTTATTTCTATATTCTTGAACTTCTTCCCATACTTTACGAAAACTTACAATATTTGTTTCAATCCAATTTAAATCTCTAGGAACTGTTGTATTTCTATAATTATTTAAAGTCCAATACAATAATTCCCATTTATGAGCTTCTTCACCTAAAACTTCTTGACGCCATACTGAAACTTCTCGCATATCTTCAATAGATTTATATTTAACTTGAATATCATCTTCATGAATAGCAATAAATGATTTGAATTGCGCCCTGGAATCTTTCCATGAAGAATATGTTTCTTCTTTGAATTCCATTTCAATATATTCACATTCATCTAATTGTGTACATTCTAATTGTAATTGCATTTGATGATAATATGCAGGTGGAATAGGTGTATCTTGTGTAAACTTTCGTGAAATTGGACATTTAAATTCTACTAATTTTCCATATCTAAAATCTTGAGGATCTTTTGTTACTATAATACCATCAGGCGATGCGCCAAGGAAACTGTAAGTAGGATGAGGAATACAAGATGTATCTACAATTTCAATTCCACCATTCATTAAACAATAAATCTCTTTTGCAATAGATTCAAATCTTGTTCCCCATACTAAAGCTCTTGGTCCTGGTCCATTCGTAATTGGACGAGGAAGTAATTTTGACATTACGAGTTCATGTTTCAATGCCTCAGAAGAATCAGGCAATGCTTTATAAATTTCAGAGGCAGTTAACATTTCTCCTCTTTTTAAATGCCACGCTTGTGTTCGTTGATCATTTGAACCATATGTTTCAATAAGGGTTTTGATTTTTGTTTCCATATTTTATAATTAAAAAATTGTTTTTGTTTTATTCGTTTTTAGTTTAACGCCACCAATGAGGACGATTTTCGATATAAATATATGAAACTTTTCGTTTATCAGAATATAAAGCAGGAAATTGTTTATTAAAATCTTCGCCACGAGTTTTAAGAATCGCAACCTTTTCTTTTGCTTCTTCTTCTGTCATAACAAGATAATTGTGAAGTAAACTACCTCCAAGCAAACCATTTTTGGTTTGTAATTCCCAATCAGTATACACTAAGTATTTACTTCTTGCGTTGTTCGCCATACTTGATATTATTAATAATAACCTAAATCCGTTTTCAAGGATGAAAATATTAAATATTAATGCAAGAAATACAATCACAAGAACAATGGGTTCTTTTTCGTCTTGAAAAATTCTATTCAAATTCTAGTAATCTTTCAATAATTAAAAATATTTTGGATGGTAATTCTAATTTATCTTTGAGATTAATTGATTGGTTTGTTACAAATTATTCAAAGAAATTTAATACTTCTTATATTTCAGATTCACAAAAACATATTGTTGTTTATTTAAGTTATAAATCTCATTTAAAAGCGTATTCAAAAAAAATGTTTGATCCTTTTTGTAGATCGAAACGAATTAAATTCAAAGATTTTGAAACTACTGTTGGACAATTAAATTTCTTTGAATGGGCAATTACTGATAATATCATTTCATATCTTGAAAAGAATTATGATAAAGTTCATACTGATATGGAAAGTAGATTATCAGAAATGAAAGAAATTTCTAAATCTGAAGGACAACGAAAAAAAAGACATGAACTATCAAATTCTGCGACTAAATCTCTAACTCGTCATGAAGTTAAAGTATCCGTTAAGTTTGATTAAACATTATCCTTTAAGAAATCAAATATGTTCTCTGTTCTGAGACCGCATTTGATTTATGAAGATATTTCTTCTGATATTGTTGAACATGATATTGATTGTGACGCAGAAGAATGGTCTTATAATGGTAAGGACGTTTATAGAGGTTTAATTGATCAAAAATATATAGATGAAAATTTACATGTGTATTGGCTTTATGATGATAATTCAAAAAAAGTAGGTTTAGCAGAACATGAAAGTAATTCACCTGAGATATTCAGGGCTCTTTGGATATATGAAAATAATCCTTTTGCTACTCTATATCAAAATTTAGAATGGAAAGAAACTGATACTACTTTATGGTCAAAATTATCAAATGAAGCATATCAAGATTGCCTTGATAAAGATTTCAAGAATGTATTTGATGATGCTTTAAAAAACAATACTTTAATTCTAACACCTTCAAAATTAAAAGAAGATTTTTTTATTTATGAATGTGAGAAATGTAATCACAAATCTTTTTTAGCGATGAATGGTCATTCATCAGTAAAAAAAATCCCCCATGTGGATTTGAACCACTATTCTATTTTGTTTTTAGATGATTCTTTTTTACTTTTTGATCCCCCTTTAGGCTTTAAGTTGATGAAGCAGCAGCTCGACGGCGACGTCCAGGCGCAGCAACCGGAACAGGCGATGTTGGTTGGTCATCCGGAGTAGCTGGGCGCTCGCCGGCTGGCGTGCCACCGACAGCTGATTCAGAGTGGGAATCCTCCTCATCTTCCTCCTCTTCCTCAACGGGCGCGCCCCCTCCACCGCCGCCTCCACCGGCAGGGGAGGCAACTGCTTCAAAGAAGTCAGTTAGGCGTGGACGGCTAGGCGGAAACACCTGCGCAGCGCCAAGACGCCACGTAACTCCAAACCCACCGCCTGCGAGAATGTAGATGTTGCCGCTGACAACCAGGTTCAGCACGACGCCCTTCGGAAAGACGTTCGCGAGATCTTCAGGTGAGCCGAGGTAAACTGGGTTCTTTGTCCCATCTTCCACGGCACACTTCACCTGTCCGTCGTAGATCGGAATCTTTACGCGGAAGCTCGGGTCATACTTGCCATTGGGCACGTATTCGCCCTCCACCTTGGTAGATGAGACGTTGACCAGTCGCTTGAAGCCGTCCTCTACGGCGGCCTTCGAGCGAGAGCGTCCAAACCACTTCGCGCTGTTCTCCACAGCAGCAGTCTGGATCTTGCTCTCGAGCTGACGAAGGAAGTTGTAGAACGCCTGCGCGTCACTCAACTCACCTCCGCCTCCGCCTTCACCACCCTCTGCCACAACGAGACCTACTCCATCTCGCGGGCAACCTGGCAGCCCAACCATCAAAGTGAATGCGTCGGGAGCGCCGTCGTTCTCTCGACGGTTTAGACCACCTGGTGCGCGCACGTCACGAAGACCGATATTAAACGGTTGTCCTTTTAGCTTCATTGACACGCTGGGATTGCGCCCAGCCTGTGCCTTGCCCACGTGAAACGTCACGTCCTCTACGTTGATCGACTTGATTGCTTGAGTACGATTCATCCTTTTTGCGCCTTACTTAACTATAGCCGTGTTTCGTTTAAATCCGTTTTTCATGAAAAAAACAGATTCATTTACTCGTGTTTCTTATCTTATAAAATAAGAATGAGCATTTGTTTTTCATTCAAGAACAAAACAAGTTCTGAACGATGTTCTTCTAAATCTTTGAATGGATTATTATTTTGTACACGTCATTCTCGGTATAATTCTCCACGCAATTGGTTTATGGAAGAAAACCGTCTAAGCAAAATTATTAAAATTCAAAAGGTATGGCGAGGATATTTTCTTCGATTTTGGTTAAAATTAGCAGGAACTGGTGTTATAAATAGAAAGTTATGTTCTAACAATGAAGAATTATGTACATTAGATGATAGAAATTCTGTTGATCCTTTATGGTATTTCTCATTTGAAGAAGATAAGAATGTTTGGTGGTTTGATATTCGAACTATTTGGGAATCTACACTTGTAAAAAATATTCCTGATAATCCATTTAATCGCAATAAACTTACGATTGAAACGAGAACAAGATTACGTAAACTAGCACATTTACATTCACGCAGACTACATTGGCTTCATCATGATAAGAATATTGTATTTACGGAAGAAGAACGGAATATTCGAAATTGGAGACAAGTAAGTCAAATTCTTGATGAGAATGGATTTTATGAAATAAGCCCTATGTTATTAAATTCTATGAATACTACTCAATCATATATTTTTTTAACCATGTTACTTGAAGATATGAAAGTATGGGCGAATGAACATTCTAGTAAAGAATCAAGAAGAAATAAATATATTATGTGGATATCATGTGCGACCATACAAATTTATAATAATGTAAATGTTATTAATGCAATCAACGAAAAATATGTTTCCTTCCTTATTGCAAGATTACTTTTAACTATTTTAAATGATTGTCAACAAAATTATCCTGTATGTTTTATGATTATGACTTCATTTTATAGATTGTGATTTAAACAGGTAAGAATTATATAGAGTATACCACGCGTTAAAAATGCCGTCCTCAAACTCTCAAGTAAAAGCAAACAACATGGCTGTAAAGAACCCTGTCGTAGCTGAAACTCCTGTAGTCGCCACCAAGAAATCAAAAGCGCCTGCCAAGGCCGAAGCCACCGTCCCTGTAGTAGTCGCACCTGTTGTTGCTGAAGTAGTAGTTCCTCGAACTGCCGCCGTAGTTCTATCTGAACTACAAGAGCACCTACGCGCTCTAGGCTCTGAAGTAACGACGCGTGTGCGTGCTCTAGTAGCCGAGTCTCTAGAGGCGGCGAAGTCTCTAAAGCGTGATGTGCGTGACTCCAAGAAACGTCGTCGCAAGGATCCGGCGGATATGACGCCTGAAGAGAAAGCCACATGGGAATCTCGCCGTGCGAACAACGCTTTTCTAAAACTACGTCCGCTATCTGATGAACTATGCTCTTTCATGAGTCTTTCTCCCAAGTCCCAACGTTCTCAAACGGACGTAACGAAGTTCGTAGCGACGTATGTAAAAGAACACAAGTGCTTTGATCCGACCTTCAAACGCCGTATCATCCCTGATTCTAAACTAGGGAAACTACTACGTGTAAAGGATGGTCAAGAAGTAACTTACCTAAATCTACAAAGCTACCTAAAAGTACACTTTCTAAAACCTCCCACCGCCTAAATTATATTTACGTAGTATAAATGTGGTGGCACTATATAACAATTGCTGTTGGATTATGGATTGTAGGAACTTCTTTATATAGTATTTTTAGTGTAAATCAAAATGGTGGAAAAGTAGTTAATGGAATGACTGCTTGTATTGGGGCAATAATTTCATATGGAGGATTTAAAGATTTACGATCAGTTTCAACAGCAATTGTAGGTGCTAGAAGATAACTAAAAACGAATTCTTATTTTGAAGTGTAAATACATTTCAAGATGAGCGAATATAAAGAAGTTGGAGGTGTTCCACAAAAGTTCAATGTTATAACAGAATTTCAATCTTTTCCAAATGAAAAAGTTAAAGAAATTTCTAAATCCTTAAATGTTCGAGCGTGTGTAATGTTCTGGAATTCATCCGGAAACAAGAACATTGCACTTGGAGTTAGAGCATTTGCAGTTTTAGGATTTAGTAAATTCTTTATTATTGGAAAAAAAGGATATGATGCACGACCTGAAGTTGGAGCAAAGAATTATATTGAGGTAGTTAAATTACCTATGATAGATCCCCAAACATTCTTTGAAGGATTAAATCCTGTTCTTGTAGAGCAAAAAGGTTTACCATTAGAAGAATTTAATTTCAAACCATTTATTGATTCAGATAAACCAATCTGTTTTATTATGGGTAATGAATCTGAAGGTTTACCACCTGAAATTCTTACTTTAGGATTTCCAAGAATTACTATTGCACAATATGGTGTTGTTCGTAGTTTAAATGTTAGTGTTGCTGCTTCTATTGTAGCATATGAATATCTTAAACAATGGAGAACTATTCGAAAAAGTATTTATTGTTAAAAACGGATTTATTAGTTCCATATTTTTAGATGATACGGCGACAAAGAAAGGAAATGCAACAACATTTCATTGAGCAAGGCAAGGTGGTTGACCACTGGGTGTGGTCAAGGGGTCTGAGCGTTCGTCCACGTGCGAACACGGACTACAAACACGACTTTCGTGGCGTGTCTCCTTTCATCGTTCAGAGTGAACAATTGGATGGAGGTGTGTTCTACATCAACAAAGAATTTGGTTTCAACACTGCTGAGGAAGTTCGTGCTTTTGCACAAAAAATCTTGGATTGTGGGGGACCCCCATTGATGGGCCTCCACGATCTCGAGAGTGAAAAGGTCTTTCCTGAACCTCAAACTTTGGATGAGTGGATTTTGGCAAATTGGCCTCTTGAAACTTTGAAGTTGATGAAAACTTCTGAGTGGATGGTTGCTGACCCAACAGAACAAGGACGCATGGTCCGAACAATGTTGGACAAGTCAAACCCAGCTCTTGGTGTGAGAGATCGAACAAACATCGCACGATTCCTCCGCAATGTGCGAATTTTCTCAAAAAACAAAAAGGACTAAAATAAACATTTTGGGGGAAAACGGATTCATTTTTTTTTGTTTATTGATAGTATGGATCTATATGTTCGTGAAAGAACGAGTGCAGATTATACTAGAAAGTTATCAGATATTCCACTATATATTATTGAAAGATATGAAGCTGGACTTCTTCCAATAAGAATAGATGGTTTTAATACTTTGGAAGAAGTTCATGAATTTGAAAAAGATAATGTAAGTAAAGGTAATCCTTCTTTGATTGGACTTGAATCTATTCGACGTCCTGAAGAAGTATTTCCTGAACCACCTATTCTTGATTGGATTTTATCAAATTGGCCTTCCGAAGTTATGTGGGTCTTGAATGCGGAAGAATGGATAAACGCAGACGTATTTCAAAAAAATAATATTTTGATAATGTTTGGTAGACATTTTAATCTTGAAAAAAAAGTATTTGACTATGCAATGCTAAACCGAGAAGTTAGGTTAAAAAATTATAAACCAACAGGTGGAGGTGGAAGGCCTGGATGGCTATCCAAGGTTATTAAAGAAGGATTTGAAGCAACCATTAAAAACGGATTTGTTCCCTCTAAATAATATAATCAGCAGCGCAATGAGTAAGCCACAAAAGAACAACGGAAAGCGTGCAGCAGCAAAGGTGTCAAATGCCTCTAAAAAGAACAACTTCTTGATTAGGGATCTCCTTGATGACCTCAAAGGAGATTTGGAAGAGAACATTCTTATTGCTCGAGTCATCAAACGACTTGGGAATGGACGAATGCAAGTGTTTTACACGACCAAAAATGAAGATGGAACTTCCAAACCCAATTTGGATCAAGCGTCCATTCGTGGAAACATGCGAGGAAGATCAAAGAGATCCTTATGGGTCGACATTGGTTCTATCGTCATTGTCTCCAAGTCTGATGTCGGAGGTTCAAGGGAATTCGAGATTATTGGCATTGTCGAACATGACCGTCTTGATGAAGTGAAAAAGGCAGCAAATTTAGAACCCAGAGTTCTTGCTGTTGACATCACAGACGAAGCATCTTTGATGACGGCCATTCGACCTGACCAAGAGGAGGGATTTATTTTCAGCAACGCTCTTGATGAAGAGGAGGATGTTGACGTGGATAACATCTAATCCGGCAACTCATTATCAGTAACGATCAGTTCATTTGGTAGTTCCATATACAAAACAGTACTAAAAAAGGGGGACGTTCTACCATCTAAAATCATAGATCTAACTTTTGAATTATCAATCAAAGTCACTAATAATTTTTTGAATATTTTTTCAGGATTTAGAGTATCTTTGATTTGAATATTACATTGTCCTTTTGCTGTATCCCATCCACATAAATTTGAAGAACATTTAGATTCAGTTTTAAATTGTCCACATGGAGTTCTAATTTTGGATATAAATTCAATGGGTTTTTTAATTTCAACAAAATTAGTTATACTATCAAACCATTTTTTCAAAAGAGGTTGTAATTTTGATTGAGTAGGTCTTAATTCAGCAATAGCATTTTTCAGTTCTAAATCATCTTCTAAATCATTCGTTAATTGAAAAATTAAGAATTCAAATACTTCAGAATTATAAGATATGTTTTCTCTATGTTTAATTAGACTTTCATCTGAATCGCCAAATGATAATTCAGTTTCAGTTAGTTGACTTACAGTCTCAATAATTTCAGATGATTCCATTTGTTTTTCTATTTTTTCAGGTTGTATAGGAATACGAAGACCGCTTTCAAGTAAAATTTCTACTCTTTCATTTTTAGAATTAAATAAATTTTCTTTGAAATCATATCCTTTAGAATATGTTTCTGCTATATCCAAATATTTTAGAACATTTTCATGTGTAGGTAATTCTGTTACATCTGTATAACCTGAAAGTTTAGGTTTATCTGTATCAGGTAAAATTGTGCTTTGAAAAGGTAAAATAAGTTTTGAAGGGACATAAAATGCTTGAGCTTTTCCAAATGGATCTAGAATAATACTATAATCTTCTAGTTCAAGTTCACGCATAATATGAGGTAGAATTTCAAACGCATCTTTATAAGAAGGAATTTCTGTCTTACATGCTTGATTTCGTAATTTTTCAAGTTCAACATAAGTTTCTTTTTTAAATGGACTTTCAAATACATTTGAAAGATAAGAAAATCCACGAGATTCTCTTGTTGTATGGGCTAAAATATTTACTTCATCTTCAATTTGAAGAATTATTATACCTTTTGTTCTAGGTTTAGAAATAGGAACATAAAATACACATCCTAATTTATTAGTTTTTAAATCAATTCTAAAAATATCACATTGTAGACATACAGCAGAGTATTCAATTTCTTCTAATTGTGATAGTTCTTTTTTGTGAAATGCTTCATCAATACCTGAAACTATCTTTGCTAAATTTTTATAAATTTTTTCGTTGTTGTATTCAGGTAATTTCTTTAAAGATGCTTCAATTGTTTCAAGATGCATTGTTCCTGGTTTTTTCCATGTTCTAAAAAAAGAACATTTTACAAGCAAAGGAATAGATTCACGAGGAGAAGGAATCTTAGTTTTTAATTTAAGGAATTTAGGAAGAGTTTCAATTGAATGTCCTAACCCAACTCTATAAAATCCAGTTAAACCACCAACTAATCTTCTTTCAACACCTTCATATTTTTCATTAATGTGTAAGGATTCAAGTATTTTTTTAGGAACAAATGAAATACGATCTTGTCCTAGTTCCGTTTTATCTTCACCTAAAATATAATATTTATCTTCCATACCTTTTTCAGTTTGGGCGTTTTTCTTAGCTCTTGATTTTTTAAAACAACAAGGCATGTTTTTATTATTTTTTGGTGATTTATAATCTACAAATCCAGGAAATATAAATCCTGATTCTCTTTTTACTAATGGAAATTCGCGAGGATTATCACTTGAACTAGTTTGTAATTTTCCTTTACATACAGGACATTTAAATATTCCATCTTCAATTAATATTTGGGATTCTTGTAAAGGAATTTGATCTTTCATACACCAATAATCAGGACATACAATAGTTCCATCTGGATTTTCAACATCTACTAGTTTATCTGCTTCTGCGTATTTTTTAGGATTATAAGGTGAATCTTTTAATCTTTCTAAATCTTTCGTTGATAAAATAATAGGTTGATGTTTTTGTTCACATTTTTTAGGATATTTTATTGCTGACGCATGAAATGTTTCTGGATCAAATTCTTGTAATCTTGTTTTGAAATATTTATATAATGTTCCTTGTCTTTGTTCGGTAGATATCTTTGCAATAGAAGACGTAGAGACAGATTCAGGAAGAGATTCAGTTTCTTCAACAGATTCTGCTTGTTCTAACTCTCCAAATAAATCGGAATATTCTTCTGCTAAAGCAGCATCAACTTCAATTTCTGAAGTAGGAACAGTTCCTGATTCAGCAGCAACTCGTTCCATTCGTTTCGGACATACAGAATCTAATTCAGGATTATCACCTGAAGCAAGAACGTATCTTAAAATATTAGCATATTTGATTGAATGTTTAAGTTCATTGACCGCAGAAACAACTATAAAATTAGGACCAATTTTTAGAGTAGGATATCCTCTGAATGATTTTTGTGATAGTCTTGGATTTTCTTCTAATTTAGTTTGTGTGGCAATAATTAAATCATTTGCTATTCTAGATGAAATTGAAAGTTCTTGTGCTAGTTCATCCGCATTAACTCTGCCGTCTTTCAAAGATTGAAGAACTTTAATTTCAATAGCAGAAAGACCATCATTTGAATGATCGGTTCTTAAAAGACTAAATTGAGATTTAGTTTTATCGGCAATATCAAAAATTGAAGAAACACAATTAAATCTCAAAAGATCAAAATCATCAATTTTATCTTCATATTTTGCTACATATGTCATGTCTTGTAAATCCCATCTACCAAAATCAATATCATCTTTATTAAGGAAAGGTGTAAGAGCATCAAGAGAATTTAACCATTCATTTAAATATTTTCTTAAATCCTCGATTGTTTCTTCTGAATCTTCAGGACGATGTGTTGATAAAACTAAATCTACAGATGTAATAGCAATACGATCAAAATTATGTTTTGATGTTCCTCTATAAAATAATAAGGTAGGTTTATTACGAGAAGGTTTTGTTAAATTCCACCATGTATTCCAATCAGTCATATCTAAAACAGGTTTCTTGGATTTAGAATCAGTAACAAAAAATTTATGTCTATTGATTTGCTCTTTGGAAGTAAAAAGACCAATATATGGAGTTTCTTCCGAAACAGTCATACCATAAAAAATTTGTTCAAATCTAGTTCTAATAGCATCTCCAAAATCAGTATCAACCCATGGTATATAGAATCTCGTTTTTATGATAGCAGTTGAAATTGGTTCTGGTGATTTTAGTTTTAAAAGATTTTTCAGAAGATTTGTATTTTTATCAAGTAATCGAATAGTTTCTTCTGATAAATTTGGAGGAGTTGTAGTTCTCAGAAGAGGATAATATTGTGGTTGATAAGATTCAGCTTTGTCTTCATAAGGTAAAATTAAAAAATTTTCAATTTCAAATCCTTCGTAATAAGACGAGAAAAGATTCGTTAATTGAGGAATAGGTAATCTAGCAGCAGGAATTTTTGAAACTATATTACTAAATTCAAAAGGCATAATAAAAGATTTCACTTCTTCAACTCCTAAAATACGATATTCAATAAAATCTTTGGTAGGTTCAAATACTTCTTTTAATGATTCAGGTTTAGATAACCATTCAATTCTATCATATCCATAAAATTCTATTTCAAGAGAAGGTTTTCTATAATTCTTAAAGAATTCTTGAAACGGTTCTTTTAAAAGAGGTTCACCATTCAAAGATAACCTATCAAATAAATTTTCCCATCTTCGAGGATCTTTCGTATAATAATCATGAGGTAATTTCAATCCTACTAAAATGAATAATCTATCAGGATGAATTTCCAAACCTTTAGATATTTGATGACGAATCGTATCTATGAAATCATCATCAAAAAATGATACTGTTGATTTTGTTTTCGTTGAAAGATTCAAAACTTCACTTTTTATCATCTTACTATTTTAGATAGGAGAATCTGTTATCTTCATTCCGCAATATTCAACTGGATTCTTTGCATAATTTTCAGGTCGATAAATACCTATACCTGCAGCATCATGTAAAATCTGTTTAAAGTTAGTCCAAAATTCTGATGTATGACCTATAGTTGTAGTCATTAAATGTGCCATTTCGTGTAATAAAACAAATGTTATAGTATTAGAATCAACTAATTTATAAGGAGGAGTTTTATCTCTTAAACAAACAACAATTTTTTCACCTTTATTTTCAGAATAAGAAGTTGTATCTGCATTAATATCGTTTTCACATAAATTGTGAGGATTAAATCTTTCTATCATAACTCTAATTCTATGATCACTCATAGATGAAGGATCATCTTTATAATGTCTTAATAATTTATCAATTTTTTCATTTATTTCAGCCATTTTATTCGCGGCTTCTTCTTTATCAGGTAAGTTCTGGACTTGGTATTCTTTACCATTTACAGAACTTTTAACATTGGTTACATTTGAAGGTCCTTTTCCAGATGCATAAAGCAACGCTCCTCCTACACTTAGTAAAGCAAGTGGTAACATTATTTAATTAAAATATAAGATTTAAGTGTCATTGACACCACGCTTAAAAGGATTGGGTTCAATGGTCGTATTTTGGAAGGGACCTACTTTAGCTTGAGGATTAGGTGTTTCAGAGCGAATATCCCATGTAGCATTTCTATTCGTTTGAGATACACCAATTACAGCAGTATTGGTATGGTAACCGGCATCTAGGAAATTTTGGCCTTTTAGGTCAGCAGCAGCAGCAGGATTTACAGCTGCCCATGAAGCACCAATTTCACCTTTAGGTAGAAGTTCGTCAGCATTTAAGGTCGTTGATGAATATGTAGATTGAGATGAGGGAGTGCGACCTTGTAGAGTTTCTGAGGGTTGAGCATTACCACCTACAGTTGATGCTGAATTAGATTGAGGTGCTCCATCAGAAAGAGGACCTTGAACACCAAGAGCGTCCTTTAATTGTTCCATACCCTCACCAACCATAGATTTAGATGATGAATAGGATGTCATTAAATATCCTAAAAGTAAAACACCACCGAGGACAGCACCTAAACGAAGAGTATCTTGCGAAAGTTTCATCTTTCTGTTTATATCATTTCATAGACAAAAAAGAAATGGGAAAAACACCATTCGACCCTTTATTAATTTTCAGCTCGCCTGAATTCCAAGATTTTCTTGAAAAACAAATTTTAAGACCTATCTTATCAAAGGTTTTTCAGAACTTATATCCCTATATTTTAGGGATCTTCTTTCTTTGGATCATCATGTTTCTCTCCACCATAATTATTCTGATTATTTTGTTGAAGGCTCGAATATAGTAATTCAATGAATTGAGGTCTCGAAAGTTTCCAAATACCCTTGTTAATACCACGTCTTTTTGCCTCTTCACGCAATTCCTCAATTGTCATCTTTTCGATGATGTATTCTTCAGGAAGTTCCTTCAAAGAAAGTAAACGAATCAACTCAAGTTTAGATTTCACATAGTAGTGCTTAATCTTGGGTCGATGTTCTTTTGCTACCTTTTTAAGCTCTTGTAAGCTCATTGAATGAAGATCCATCTTAAGAGTTCAATTTTTGTGAAAGTAAAATCCGTTTTTAATAAGATAATGGACTTGTTTATTGTTATTGGAATACTTATTTTTGGATTTATAGCATCTTCTTATTTATTTGCCTTAAGTAGAATTGAATGGCTTAAAAAGAATTGGGTTCAATATAGATGTAACCCAATTTATATGCCTGTAGCAGGATTAGTTGGGCAAAATATATCGGATAACTTTATGAAATGTACCATGACTATGTTTCATAATTATGCTGGATTTATTATGGATCCTTTAATGGCTGAATTTTCTATTGTAAATGATACGTTGGAAGAAATTGGTGGAGCTATGAGTTCTATGCGTAGTATGATGGGTGGTGTTCGTGGCGGTTTCTTAGGTATTATTGGTTCAGTATTTGGAAAAATACATAATTTAATGAGTCAAATACAATATATAATTATTCGTATGAGAACATTGTTAGGAAGACTTGTAGGAACTATGATGACATTTGTTCATATATTCACAACAGGAGGAGATACTGCTCAATCAGTTGTAGAAGGACCTATAGTTAAAACGTTGTCTTATTTTTAACATATTCATATAATGGGAATATATGTAATTATTGGAATTCCAATAATTGGTCTTTTATTTGCCTTAGGAATTCATGGTTCCAATTCTCTTGAAAAATTGAGATTACATTGGAATGAATATAGATGTAGTCCTGCTTACATACCTTTTGCTGGATATATACGACCTGATATTTCTACAAGTGAAAATTTTATGTTTTGTGTTGGTTCGATGGGTAATCAAATTTTTAAACCTATTCTAGATGTTTTGAATTCTATGTTTGCCGATGTTCATAGTTCTCTTGGAGAATTAACAGCACCTTTAAATTTATTTCGACAACTATTTTCTAGAATTCGTAATTTTATGTTAGGTTTTATGAGTTCTACATTTGGAAAAATTACTTCATCAACAGGTATATTTACATTTTATTTAATAAAAATTCGAGATGTTTTAACACGATTTGCAGGTCATGGGTATATAGCAGCATTCCTTGCTCGTGTAGGTATACAATTCATTGAATCATTTGTTTTTCTTGTTATTGGAATTATTAAGACTTTTGTTTATGCTATGCTCGCAATATCTATTATTTTAGCGTTATTTAATCCTGAATTATTAGTTTTAATGGTTGTTATTGCTTCTTTAATTGGAGCATCTGGATTTTAAAAATATATTTTAGAAGATAATAAAGATGGAGAAGACAAATTTAATAGTAGCAGTTTTCGTAGCTGCCGTTTTAGCAGGTTTATTTATGAAATTTAATTCTGGTAGTGTTATGCCTATGACTTCAAAAGAACATTTTCAACAAAAAGAAGTAGGTATGCCTTTGAATTCAGGAGGTATAGGTCCTTATGATGGTGTATCTATTGGTGGTGGTGTTTCAGGATGGGCTGCGAATGAATCTGCCCCTATTCTTCCTCCAGGATCAGCCCCTGCCTCTCAATCTGATACAAGTAATCAATTAATGCTTCTTGCAAATAATAAAGTAAGTCATGAATGCTGTCCTTCTACATTTACCAATGACGTAGGTTGTGTATGTTTAACAGGACAAGATAGAGATTTATTTGCCTCTCGTGGAGGAAATAGAGCTTAAACATTCTTTCATTAAAACTATAAATGAACGCACAAGAAATATTTAAAACGTTTGTAGAAGATCTGAAATCTAAGTTTCCAGATCTTTTATCTGAAATTAGTTATGATGTTAAACGAGATGCAAAAACAATTGAAACTGATTTCTTTCCTCACGCTCTAAAAATTATTCAAAAAGATTCAGAATTTTTTAATGAAAGAAGAATATTATTTAATATTAATTTATCTACTTTTTGGAAACATGAATCTAGTGAAATTCAAGATATGATTTGGAAAAATCTTCAATTATCTTTATTAGCTTCATTTCTACATGGAGATGTAAAAGAAAAAATCGGTAGTGTTATTGATATAATTAAATCTTATTTAAATAAAACAGGTCAAAACACAGATGAAATTTCAAAAATTTTAGAAGATAAGAAATCGCAAGGATATATTCAAGAAATTTTAGATTATGTCTTAAATTCAAAAATAGTTAAAATTTTTAAAGAAATTATTGAACAACTTGATTTGTCTGATTTAGATATTAATATTGAAAATCCTGAAGATATTGTAAATCTATTAAAGAATCCTGATCATCCTGCAATTAAAAAGGGTATTGATAAAATTCAAAATTTAATGAAAGATAAATTTAAGAAAGGGTCTTTAAAACAAGATGATATTCGTAATGAAATTGAAACTATTAAAGCAAAAATAACTGGATTCTTTGGAAATAGTTTTAATGATATTTTAGGTTTGAAAAAAGGTGAGACTTCTCGTGAAGTATTAATGGGAAATAGTCCTGAAGCTCGTCGTCAAAGAATGTTAGCAAGATTACAAAAGAAAGTCCGTGATAAAAACTCCCATTAGAAAATAAGATGGCAGAAGAATTTTGGTTCAAAGATCCTTCAATTTTATTTACAAAAGAGTCATGGAATAAATTTGTTCCTACTCCAAATATGTCTACTACTGAAGCTTTAAATTCAGTAGTAAGATTTACTATTTATTTTTCTATAATTTTATATGTTTGTACCACTGTTGGAGCTTATTTAATGGCTATTCCTGTGGTAATGATTACTAGTATTATATTAATTAAATTATTTCCTAATGGAAAAGTCCTAGAAGCATTTTTGAATGTAACAAAATCTAAAACACCTGAGAAAAAATATACAATGCCTACAAATGAAAATCCTTTTATGAATGTTCTTTTACCTGAAATCAAAGATAATCCTGATAGAGAAGATGCTGCGCCTACAAATCGTAGAGATGTAAAGAGTAAAATACATAAAGCTTTCCAACATACATCAGATTTGTATATGGATACTTCAGATGTATTCGATCAAACTCAAGCTATGCGAACTTTCCATACATTACAATCTGCTAAAGTTCCAGGTGATCAAGGTGAATTCTTGAAATGGTTATCTAAAGGTATGGATGAAGCAGATCATTCATCTGCTTTCCCTTCAAGAAACGCAAAGATTTTATCGGAAGGATTTGTGGCGGCGAAAGGTTCTATGCGTGGCCTTCCTTCTTCTACTGATAAACCTGGAGGTACGGAACCTTCTTCTCTTTCTACCACCAGAACTAGTTAATGCATTATTAACTTGTTCTTGAAATTTCTTATAATTTTCTTCTTCTTTTATACCTGTTAATTCTTTTATAGAACCATTATTAGATCCTTGGTATGTTGGGAATCTACTTATATTTCCACCATTCTTAGACGCTTCTAATTTTCCAAGATTATATTCATTTCTTAATTGTTCAGAAAATTTTTCCCACATAGGCATTTTTTTAATACAATGAGGACATTTATTCCAATAATGTATTACTAATGAAGGTTTATCTTTAGTTCCGCTTTTTAAAAGAGTTTGTGATTCTTCCCAAGATTTTAGTTCGTTCATATTGTATCAAAAACGGAATCTTTTTTGATAGAAGGATGGATATTAACAATGACATCAACATTTACCAAACTAGTCAAAGGACGCGAGAATGTTGAACGCGAAAGTGATTTTCAAGAAGTAAGCGCGATTATGGGGTTTTCTCCTTATCCGCTTTCAAAGACTCTAACATCCAATGATCAATGGATGTTTGAAATGGAACAAGTTTCTGGAAAATCTTTATACGAGATTTACGGAGATGAACCTTCCGATATTCCAAATATCGTTTGGAATCAAATTCGACACATCGTCAACGAACTTTATGATAAAGAGGGTATTGTTTATGTAGACATTACTCCTTATAACTTCATGATGGACGATGATGAAAAAGTCTACATCATTGATTTCGGCGATGCTTATTATGAACAACCTGGACAAACTAGGAACTGGTTTCACCAAGAGTTCTTAGAAGATTATACAAATATGTGGAATCCTGATTTCAAGTAAAATCTTTGCTTGAAAACAAAATGGAAAAACATTGGAATTCATTTGTCAATGCTATTAGCAAACAACAAGTTCCTACATCTACAAAAGACCGTTATGAAACTTCCGATTCTAGAATTGGTGTTTCAGGTTTTTTAGATTTAAAACCTAAGAAACCTACCGAACAATCCCTTTATGATGCTATGTCATGGAATTGGAAAGGTGTTTCTGCTTCAGAAAAAGCTGCTACTCATGGAATAGATTTTAAATAAT
>Ga0209596_1000750_pt1 | contig 29501 bp, 27 predicted proteins | sample M_130807_MF_Meta_FD_187314 | JGI IMG/M metagenome (GOLD analysis project Ga0209596, IMG submission 187314) | Freshwater microbial communities from Lake Montjoie, Canada to study carbon cycling - M_130807_MF_MetaG (SPAdes) (version 2) | ecosystem: Environmental > Aquatic > Freshwater > Lake... | reverse complement strand
AATCCGACGCCTGCTTCACCAGCAACGGCGCGAGCAAAGAGTGTTTTTCCGGTTCCCGGAGGGCCAACAAGCAAGATGCCTTTCGGAACGCGTGCTCCGATTTCTTTGAAACGTTCTGGCTTGCGCAAAAAGTCAACAACTTCTTTGATCTCCAGCTTTACGCCGTCGTATCCAGCGATGTCGGAAAAGGTGGTTGATGGTTTATCTGCTTGATAGGCCTTGGCCTTGCTCTTACCAACAGACATGATGCTGCCGGCTTGCCCCATGGCGCGACGTTGCATCCACATGAAAAAAGCAATCACGAACACAAATGGAAGAACAATAGGCAACAGGCTGGAGAGCCAGGTGGCTTGCGGTGTCTTAAATGAGTAGTCGACGCCCATTTGCTTCAACAGTTGTTCGTCGGCATCACTGAGGTTCACGGATCCGGTTGTGGTGAACTTGGTGCCCGACTGAAGAGTGCCCGAGATTACGTTTGAGGAGTTATTGATGGTGACTTGCTTGACATCGCCGTTTTTCACTTGCACGAGGAACTCTGTGTAGGTGAGCTTGTCGCCCGTAGGAGTAGCAAACAGTTGGCTACCGAAAGCGAGGACAACTACCGCTGCCACTATGGCCCAAATTGCCCATTTAGGCATTGGGGGCTTGCCATCCGCACCTGGCTTGACGTTGCGCAGGCCCTTCATTGGGTTGCGACCTTGTGGGAAGCGAGATGGTGGAGGGGGCGGTGGGATATCGCTCATTTGTTCATGCTACGGGTGCCATGTGCCTGTGTACGAGCGGCATCGCCGAATTTCTGGCACACGGTGACTACCGTTTGGGATATGGCTAGGCAATGCACCCGACAAGGCTGTGTGCATTCAGCCACAGTCACGCTGACGTATCAGTATGCGAGATCGTCGGTCTGGCTTGATGATCTCAGCCCCGAGCGCGACCCACATTCCTATGACCTGTGTGACCAGCATGCGAATCGACTGACAGCTCCCTGCGGATGGCACTTAGAAGATCGCCGTCAGCGCGTTCATGTGTACAGCCCTGGCCGCCTCGCCGGGTAATCAACTTGGATCAGACGGCATCACGTCAGTCACGAGCTAGTCAGGTACTGCTGTTCTGGATTGCAGCGTTTCTTCTTGCAAACTTTGCATCACTTCTCGTCTTGGTGTTGACGGGTAACGGTGGTTCTTCCAGTACTGAAATGTCCACACTTGATGTGGCACTTAGCGCTACCGCAATGTGGATTGTGTATCTGTTTGTAACGTCTCAGTTTTTACAAGTGAAATGGAATGATTTTCGCTCGACAATTGGTGCCACATTCCTGCGTCGTGAAGTTGCCGTAGGGATTCCTCTGGGAATTGCGAGTCAACTTATTTTGGTGAACGCAGTGAACTGGCCGTTAGCGCGTTTGTTTCCGGATGCCTTCTCATTTGAGGAGGTGTCAAAGCGTGCGTCTGATCTCGTTGACGCCGCACACGGGGGTTGGGTTGTCCTCCTTGCTGTGGTGGTAATTGTCGGGGCACCCATTGTGGAAGAAATCGTGTATCGCGGTGTGGTTCAGCCTGGCTTGGTGGCGTCGTGGGGCCGTACGGTAGGAATAGTGGCTACAGCGGCGTTGTTTGCAGCGATTCACATGCAGCCCGTCGAATTGCCTGGACTTTTTGTCTTTGCATTGGTGCTTGGGTGGGCACGTCACTCAACTGGCACAATAGGGCTGTCCATTGTCACCCATATGGCCTTCAACGCAACAGGACTTGCGCTTGTAGTGCTTCTGTAGAGAATTATGAATACCGAAATCAACACTTCTGACATTCAACAGGAACCAACTGGGCCTTCCGTTCGTGCACAGGAATGGACAGCCACATTTAAGTCAATGAGCACCACTGCAGTGTTGCTCGGTGCAACGCTGATGGTGTTGTCAGTTCTTCATCCTGATTTGATTTTGCGCAACAACACGCCAACCGGTGGCGATATGGGCGCTCATGTTTGGGGGCCCGCGTACTTACGTGATGTGTTGTTGCCTCATTGGCGACTGACGGGTTGGAGCATGGACTGGTATGCCGGGCTACCTGTGTATCGCTTTTACATGGTGGTGCCAGCACTAGCCATCGTGGCATTGGACGTTGTTTTGCCGTACGGAATTGCATTCAAAATTATTGTTGCCGCCGGCCTTGTTGCGTTTCCGACGTGCGTGTACATCATGGGACGCGTCAGTAAATTGCTGTATCCATTGCCTGAATTAATGGTTATTGGTGCCACCATGTTTCTCTTTGATGAGAGCTTCACTATTTATGGTGGCAACATCGCTTCCACCATGGCGGGGGAGTTCTCGCACTCCATTGCATTGGCCTTTGCCATTTTGGGACTTGGGTTTTTTGCGCGTGGTCTTGACGATGGCAAACACCGTGGTTGGGCTGCATTGTTTATTGCTCTATCTGCACTCAGCCACGGAATCGTGCTGCTGTTCGTCTTTGGCGGAGCAGTGTTGATGCTGCTGATGCGCATTGATCGGCAGCGCCTGAAGTTTGGTATCACAACTTTAGGTTGTGCATTTTGCCTTTCTGCTTTCTGGGTGATTCCATTTCTTGGTGGACATGCATTCATGAGCGACATGAAGTACGGCTCAGAGCCGGGTGGCGGTTCATTCAAGACAATGTGGGCTATGTACTTTCCCTTGAATACAACGCTCGACATCATGTTGATGACGCTTGCGATTATTGGATTTATCGGTTCGATATCTCGTCGACGTTTCCTTGGCGTATGGATGGGTGTGTACATCATCGTTTTGATGATTGGTGTCAAAGTTGCTCAAGGCGGGCTACCGGTAATTGGGCTTCTCTGGAACCCGCGTATTTTGCCGTTCTTGTATTTGTTGCGCTACATGTTGGCTGCTATCGGCGCATACGAAGCAGGTCTGTTTATTCGTCGGACTGTCGCTGTGCAACGCAACCCATTGCAGATGCCCTCAGCGCACACCACGAATACTTCAACGTCACTGTTGTGGCTTGTAGCGGCCTTCTGTCTTGTCGTACTCGGTGTGCGTTATCAGAGCTTGCCATTTGCGACATTGCAGTCGAACGCAACAGGGACTTCGTATGGTTGGGGACCCGTATCGTTTCCTGCTCAACGGGCATTCTCAGACGGTTGGTCTCGTTGGAACTTTGAAGGCTACGAAGGCAAGACAACTTTCAATGAATACAACGGTGTTGTACAAGCAATGAAGAATCTCGGAGAAGACCCTGCACATGGTTGTGGTCATGCGCTGTGGGAAAATAGCGGCGATCTCAATAAATACGGCACCACGATGGCGCTGATGTTGCTGCCATATTGGACCGATGGATGCATCGGCTCTATGGAAGGGCTCTTCTTTGAAGCAGCTGGTTCCACTCCGTATCACTTCATATCAGCGGCGGCGTTGTCGAAACAGAGCAGTAATCCGGTTCGTGAACTGCGTTACGACAACAATGATGCAGTGAAGGGCGTTGCCTACATGCGCATGATGGGCATTCGTTATTACATGGCATATACGCCAGAAGCAATTGCAAAAGCAGACGAACAAGCCGACTTAGCAAAAGTTGGAATGTCAGGACCATGGCATCTCTATGAAGTTGCCGATACAGCGATTGTTGAGCCGCTTGCTGTACAGCCTGTTGTGGTGAATGAACGGCCAGGAGACAGGCGCGAACGCTGGTTGGAAATTGGTACGTCGTATTTTCAGCACACGAACGAATGGGCCGCTTTGCCGGTTGATCACGGCCCTGATGCATGGCAACGAATTGATGTTGTAGCAGACGCGACGCGCAGTGTTGGTGTACCCGGTGGACCAGGTCGTCAAGTTGACATCATGAAACCGAAAGACGGTTCAAAAATTACGACTGTTTCTCTTGACCCCGTTGTTGTCTCTGATGTGAAAATCAAACAAGAGTCCCTGTCCTTCACTGTTGATCGCATTGGTGTTCCAGTTCTTGTAAAAGTCAGTTACTTTCCCAATTGGCAAGTCCGCGGCGCATCGCGTGTGTATCGCGCAGCACCAAACATGATGGTCGTCGTGCCGACTGAAAAGAATGTGACACTGTCGTACGAACCGTCACAACTGGATCGTTCTTCGTACGCCATCACATTGTTTGGAATTCTGATGGCCGTGTTCCTCTTCCGTAGAAGGTTTCGTTACGGTGTGGCAATGCCAGCGCGTAACGACAGTGGAATTGAACCCGAATCTAATGACGACCTTTCCGCCGATAGCCTCACAGATTGATGAAAACAGACCCTTCAGTTCTTGACCGCATCGTCAAGGCCTATGACATTCGCGGTACTACCCCGAATGAAATGAACGATGAAGTGGCGTTTGCTCTCGGAGTTGCTTTTGCAGATTTCGTGAACGCACCGATGGTTGTCGTTGCTCGCGATATGCGTGTCACCGGGGAGTCTCTAGCGGCTTCGTTCGCCAGTGGTGTCACTTCACGCGGTATCAACGTGCTTGATCTTGGACTAGCCAGCACCGACTTGGTCTATTTCGCTGCGGGCAAACTTGATGCACCTGGAGCCATGTTTACGGCTTCGCACAATCCGGCTGAATACAACGGAATCAAATTCTGTTTGTCTGGTGCACGACCTGTTGGAATCGATACTGGTCTTGCAACAATTCGTGATGCCGCAAAATCAGTGCTGACGGGTTCAGGCCCCGGCGCTGTCGCAGTTCGTGGAACGGTGTCAACACGCAACATGCTTGATGAGTTTGCTGATCACGTGGTCTCGTTCATTGACGTCAACGCGCTTGTGCCGATGAAAGTTGTTGCAGATACCGCCAATGGCATGGGTGGGCTCATTGTCCCCGTTGTGTTTGAACGCCTTCCCATGATGCAGCTTGAAGTGATGTACCCGGAACTTGATGGCAGTTTCCCGAATCATCCTGCTGATCCAATTCAGCCAGCCAACCAACGAGATCTTCAAGCTCGCGTCACTAGTGGCGATTTTGATATCGGCCTTGCTTTCGATGGCGATGCAGACAGAGTATTCGTAGTAGATGAAAAGGGCAGGGGATTGTCTGGTTCTACAACTACTGCAATTCTTGCTGCAGCGGTCTTGCGCAATAATCCTGGTGCCACTGTGTTGCATAACCTCATTTGCTCGCGCTCTGTCCCTGAAGTCATTCGCGAAAGTGGCGGAGTGCCTGTGCGCACTCAAGTCGGCCATAGCAACATCAAGCAAGTCATGGCAGAAACGGGTGCCGTGTTTGGTGGAGAGCACTCGGCTCATTATTACTTCCTTGATAACTACCGAGCAGACTCTGGCATCATCGCCACCATGTTTATGTTGCAAGAACTGTCACGCGCCAAAATGCCATTATCGCAATTGCGCCAACCGTTCGAACGATATGAAGCAAGCGGTGAGATCAACACCAGCGTCTCTGATGCACAAATTGTCATGTCTGCAGTAGCTGATGCATACAAAGCCCATACGCAAGATTGGGTCGATGGTCTCACAGTTGATTGTGGTGATTGGTGGTTCAACCTTCGCCCATCAAACACAGAGCCGTTACTTCGCCTCAACCTAGAGGCCACAACCAGAGCAGAATGCGACAATCACGTGGTCGAAGTGCTCTCACTTGTGACATCTGTCTGACAATGAAAGAATGAACCCATGACTCTTGACCGCACCCTTCTCGACATCCTTGCTTGCCCAGAAGATAAGGGCCCATTGTTTTACATCGAGTCAGAAAACATTCTGTTTAATCCACGCCTAAAGCGGTCTTATGCAGTCGTTGACAGTATCCCTGTCATGCTGATTGAAGAATCAACACAGGTGACAGATGCAGAGCATGCGCGACTTGAGTCACGCATCGCTGCTGAGGGCCTAAAGCCCACCTTTACTCGCTGATTTGGGTACACTGAAGCCGTAATCGGGCTGATCAGAGCGGTGCCAGTTGGCCCCAGCCTCGATTCATTACGTAACTCATTTAAGGAGCCTCTATGTCCTCTCTCGCCGATCGTCGTGATTTTCGCGTCGCTGATCTCAGCCTTGCGCCGTTTGGTCGCAAGGAAATTCACCTTGCTGAACATGAAATGCCAGGCCTTCGTTGGATGCGCAAACAGTACGGCCCTTCAAAACCTTTGAAGGGTGCACGTATCTCTGGTTCACTGCACATGACCATTCAGACTGCAGTTCTCATTGAGACGCTTGTTGAACTTGGCGCAGAAGTGCGTTGGGCAAGTTGCAATATTTTCTCCACACAAGACCATGCAGCTGCAGCTGTTGCAATAGGTCCACACGGAACTGAAAAAGACCCACAAGGTGTTCCTGTATTCGCTTGGAAGGGTGAGACCCTCGAGGAATATTGGTGGTGTACCGAGCAGATGATGACATGGCCAGATGGCAATTTGCCGAACATGATTCTTGATGATGGCGGCGATGCAACACTTCTTATCCATAAGGGTGTCGAATTTGAGAAAGCTGGCGCAGTGCCAGATCCAACATCAGCATCAAACCCAGAACTCGCTTTGATTCTTGGTCTCTTGCAGCGCACACTAAAAACTGATCCTGCAAAGTGGACTCAGATGGCAGCATCTATCAAGGGTGTTACAGAAGAAACCACAACAGGCGTGAAGCGTTTGTACAAGATGTTCGACAAAAACGAACTTCTGTTTCCTGCAATCAACGTGAACGACAGCGTGACAAAGAGCAAGTTTGACAACCTCTATGGTTGCCGTCACTCGCTCATTGACGCAATCAACCGCGCAACTGACGTCATGATCGCCGGAAAGCTCGCAGTTGTATGCGGCTACGGCGATGTTGGTAAGGGTTGTGCACAAAGCCTTCGCGGCCAAGGCGCGCGCGTCATCGTTACTGAAATCGACCCAATCAACGCCTTGCAGGCAGCGATGGAAGGTTATGAAGTCAACACCACCGAATCCGCTCTAGCTGAAGCAGACATTTTCGTTACTGCAACTGGCAACGAAGCAATCATCACTGCCGAGCACATGGCTGGAATGAAGCACAACGCAATTGTGTGCAACATTGGCCACTTCGACAATGAAATCGATATGGCTGGCCTTGCTCGTAGTGGTGCTACTCGCGATGAATTGAAAGCCGGAACTGACTTGTGGACATTCCCAGACGGTCACGCAGTGATCGTGTTGGCTGAAGGTCGACTTGTGAACCTTGGTTGCGCAACTGGACACCCATCATTCGTGATGAGTTGTTCATTCACTAACCAAGTTCTTGCCCAGATTGAGTTGTTCACCAACTTGAAGGCATACCCACTTGGTGTGTACGTGTTGCCAAAGCATCTTGACGAAAAAGTTGCGTTCGCGCATCTTGACGCACTGGGTGTGACGCTGACACAACTTACAGACGGTCAAGCTGAGTACATGGACATGAACCCTTCAGGTCCATTCAAGGCCGAGAACTACCGTTACTAAATAGCCGTATTGAAAAAGGCCTCGGGTGATGTGCCCGGGGCCTTTTTTATTGCCCTATTGCTCGGACGCTTCGCCGGCTACGGCATCAAGCGAATTACGTGACATCTTGAATAGCCGAAGAGTGACTTGCACCATTGGGCCGATTCCAAGTGCAAAGACAAACGTCCCGAGACCAATGTGTCCGCCGAGAAATATTCCGATAATCATCACGGTGATTTCAACAATGGTGCGAGCAATACGAACACTGATGCCAAAGCGTTTGTTGAGCCCCAGCATCAAGCCGTCACGTGGTCCTGACCCAAACTCGGCGCCGATATACAAGCCGGATCCGGCAGCAATAATGCACAAGCCCGTAGTCATGAATGCAATTCGAATCACGATGTTGTCACTGTGAGGAATCAGGTCCTGTGCAAAGTTTTCAACTAATCCGATTTCGACTGCGTTTAACAGCGTTCCAAGTCCTGGTCGAATGCGTAACGGAATCCACAACAACAGCACGCAGAATGCAACGATTATGAGCACTGTTCCAAGTCCGAGACCCGTGTGCTTGGAAATTCCCTGGTGAAACACATCCCAGGGCGGAACACCTAGTTCTGAGCGCACAAAGAATGCAATTCCAGTGCCAAAACAAGCGAGTCCAGCCACACATCTGATTAAGCGTTCAGTGAACTGTTCGCGCAGTGGACGAAGAGGAGCTAGAGCCATGGAACTACACCGTACTGAAGCTGTGCGTTCAAACACGGGAGCATTAGTTATTGCACATGTATTGGGCATTGAACCTCATGAAGGGCAGACGCGAGATCTTGTGTTGGGTCTCAAATACGGCAGAAATCGTCTGAATGCGCGCATGTTGGCTGACATTGTTGTTGATGCGATTAATTGGGCTGATTTCACCTGTGATGTTGTGACATGGGCTCCCACAACAATGAAGCATCAGCAAGAGCGCGGCATGGACCACGCTGAATTAATTGCTCGTCATGTTGGCGTTCTGTTGAGCTTGCCAACGAAACGATTGTTGAGGCGTGTCAATAAAGTCTCTCAAACAGGGTTAGACCGTGATGAACGATTGACGTCGCCAGAATTTGTCGCGCGACCATTGGGACGTCAACGCAATGTATTGGTGATTGATGATGTGGTCACCACGGCTGCCACGTTTCGGGCCGCAGTTGTTGCTCTTGTAAGCATCGGCGCTACTTCGGTGACATGTGTCGCGCCATCGCGCACAGTGTGACTACAGAAGGCCGGTAAGGGAACGGGCTGTGGCTATTGCTCCGGTTGAGTCTTCTTCCACATGAACGCCGTGCATGCCAAGCGCGTTGGCGGCGTGCACATTGGCGAGCAAGTCGTCAAGGAATGCTGTTCGCGTCGGCGTGGCATTCAACCGTGCCATGGTGAGTTCGTAAATGGCTGGATTTGGCTTGCGAATTTGAACCTCATGGCTATCAACAATGGTGTCGAAGATGTTTGCGTAATCCATGAGTGGCCACCACATCGGCCGGAACTCCTTCACATTGTTTGTCAGAATTCCAATCGGTATTCCCGCTGATTTCAGGTCATGAATGAATGTGACCATGTCGTCGTTGAGTTGAAAGTTGAAAGGGTTGGCATTCGATGCAGGAGCGTTGGCTGGCACGGTTGCGACAATTCCCGCAGCTTCAAGTTTCTGTTTTGTAATCGCACGGCACTCGTCAAGCGTGATCTCGCCACGTTCGACGCGGTGCCACTGGTGGTCGGTGTCAAGGTGATGCGGACCCATCACAATTTCAGCCACTACGGCAGGGTCATGGTCGGGGTAGCGTCTCGTGAAGTCGCGAGGTCCGCCGTTGCGCATAATCACCCCGCCGAGGTCAAAAATCACTGTGTCAACTGCTCTGGAGGTCATATGGGTCTCAAGTATTACTGGGTTCTGGGTTGTACGGCGAACTGGCTCTGGCAAGGGGCGCAGGTAGGCTTGGAAACTGCATGAAAGTTCTCGACCGCGTCCTTCGAGCCGGCGACGGCAAGCGAGTAAAAGCCCTCCAAGGTCTCGTTCCCGACATCAATGCTATTGAATCGGAAATGGCTGCATTGTCTGATTCGGCTCTCCAAGCAAAGACTGGTGAATTCAGATCTCGTCTCGATCGCGGCGAATCGCTCGAAGACCTTCTCATTGAATCATTTGCCGTGGTGCGCGAGGCATCTAGTCGCGTCATTGGACAACGCCATTTCGATGTCCAGCTGATGGGAGGAGCTGCGCTTCACTTTGGTTGGGTTGCAGAAATGAAAACTGGTGAAGGAAAGACTCTTGTCTCTACTTTGCCTGCGTATCTCAACGGCTTGTCTGGCGATGGCGTGCATGTCATCACGGTCAATGATTACTTGGCACGCTTTCACGCTGAATGGATGGGGCGCATTCACCAGTTCATGGGACTCAATGTTGGCTTGGTAATTCCCGGACGCCGTGAGTCTCCCGCAGAAAAGCGCGTGGACTACGCGTGCGATATTACGTACGGAACCAACAATGAATTCGGTTTTGACTATTTGCGCGACAACATGGCTGGTTCGCTTGATGACAAGGTCCAGCGTGGTCACAATTTTGCCATTGTGGACGAAGTAGACAGCATCCTGATTGACGAAGCGCGTACACCGCTCATTATTTCGGGCCGCATTGCTGATGCTGCTGCCATGTATTACAAGTTTGCATCCATTGTTCGTACCTTGCAGCGTGATGTTGACTACGAAGTAGAAGAAGACAAGCGCATCGTCGTTCCTACAGAACTTGGTATTGAAAAAGTTGAAAAAGAGCTTGGGCTTGACAACTTGTACGACGCCGTGCAGCAAAACCTGGTGCATCAACTATCTGTTGCGCTCAAGGCCAAAGAGTTGTACCGCCGCGACAAGGATTACATCGTTGATGCTGGCGACGTAAAGATTGTCGATGAGTTCACGGGCCGCATTTTGGAAGGCCGTCGTTGGAGTGAAGGTATTCACCAAGCTGTCGAAGCCAAAGAAGGCGTGCGCATCAACGAAGAGAACCAAACTCTTGCAACAATTACTTTGCAGAACTACTTCCGTATGTACAACAAACTCTCTGGTATGACCGGTACTGCACAGACAGAAGCAGCTGAATTGGTAAATACGTACAGCCTTCATGTGGTGCCTATTCCGACCAACCGAAATGTCGTGCGTGACGATGAAGCTGACCTCATTTTCAAGTCTGAAGATTCAAAGTTCCGTGCCGTTGTCGAAGACATTGTCGGACGCAATGCGAAAGGTCAGCCAATTCTTGTCGGAACCATCAGCGTGGAAAAGAGCGAGCATCTCTCGCGCGAGCTCACCAAGCGTGGCATCAAGCATGAGATTCTGAACGCAAAGCAGCACACCCGTGAAGCTCTCATCGTCGCCCAAGCAGGACGCCTTGGGGCAGTCACAGTTGCTACAAACATGGCAGGACGAGGCGTCGACATTTTGCTTGGCGGAAACCCAGAACTTCTTGCCCGTCAACAGGTGCTATCAGAAGGCGTAAGCCCAGACCTTTTGGTTGATGATTTCGCATTGCCAGCCCCGATTGCTGAAATGCCAGAAGAATTCCAGGCTGCTCGCGCCGCTGCTCAAGCTCGTTACGACGAATTGCTGCCACTGCAGAAAGCGCAGTGCCTCGAAGAGGGCAATAAAGTTCGCACTATTGGCGGCCTATATGTTCTCGGAACTGAACGCCATGACAGTCGTCGTATTGATAACCAGTTGCGTGGTCGTGCGGGACGCCAGGGCGATCCTGGGGCAAGTCGTTTTTATCTCAGCCTTGATGACGAACTCATGCGTCTATTCGCTACCGGTGCCCTTAGTTGGGTCATGGGTCGTGCGTTGCCAGATGACGAAGCCATTGAAGCAAAGATGGTTACCAAGGCCATCGAGCGTGCGCAAACGACTGTTGAGCAGCGCAACGGTGAAATTCGTAAGAACGTCTTGAAATATGACGAAGTGATGAACGAGCAGCGCAAAGTTATTTACATGCGCCGTGATCAGATTTTGTCTGGTGCAGATCTGAAAGTTGCAGCTCTGGAGTATCTGGCCGAGGCCGTTGACTCGTTGATTGAAACTCATTGTGTTTCAGAGGCAAGTGACGAATGGGATGTCGATGGTTTGGAGATGGAATTGTCTGGCTACTGGCCTGCAAGCATTACCGCTGCCCAAATTGATCAATGTTCAGGCACCGACGCTATTTATGACCTGGTGATGGCCGATGCGAACAGGCATTATCAAATGCGCGAAGAAGAGTTGGGTTCAGAGACCTTGCGCCAGATTGAACGCCAAGTCATGCTCAGCATCATTGACCAACGGTGGCGCGAACATCTTGAGGAAATGGACTACCTGCAGGAGGGAATCAACTTGCGCGCCATGGGTCAAAAAGATCCTCTTACTGAATGGCAACGTGAGGGGTATGAGATGTTCGGTCAGATGATGACCGGAATTGCTCAAGACTTTGTTCGTTATGTCATGCACGTACAAGTGGTCAATGAAGAACAACCAGTTCTTCGGGTGCAAAATCTCACCGAGACAAGTAGCGACAACGTGGCCACCGATGGCTTTACGGCTGCTGCTTTAGCCAGTGATGACGTTGACCAATCTCTGTTATCTGCACCAGAAGAAGAAGTGCGCAAGCCCATCGTGAAAGACGCAAGTGACTGGTCTAACACCCCACGTAACTCGCCATGCCCGTGTAACTCCGGCAAAAAATACAAAATGTGCCACGGCGCTGCCGCCTGACTGCCCAATTCCGAGCAATAATTCGTCATGCGTGATTTCACTTCCGACCTTCGCGAACTAGCGACGCGTATTGCTGAGTCCCATGAGTATTTGCACATTGACCAATCACGTGCGCGTATTACTGAACTCGAAATCGAAGTATCACGGCCCGACTTGTGGGATGACCAAGATGTCGCCAAGCGTGTGACAGGAGAGTATTCGAACCTGCGTGCCGACCTTGATGCATACGAGGTCATGCGTGCTGAACTTGAAGATCTCGAAGTTCTTCATGAAATGGCTCGCGAAATAGATGACGCATCGCAAGAAGTCGATATCGCTGCAGGTATTGCACACGTGTCTGCTGAACTTGGCATTTTGGAAATGCGCAGTTTGTTTACAGGTGAACATGATGATTCAGATGCCATCGTGCAAATAAATGCCAAAGACGGTGGTGTCGATGCTCAGGACTGGGCAGAACTGTTGATGCGCATGTTCACACGGTGGGCAGAACGTAAAGGTTTTGTTGTTGATGTTGACGACGTCAGTCCCGGCACAGAAGCAGGCATCATGTCTGCTGAATTCACCATTAAGGGTCGTTATGCATACGGCCTCATGACATCTGAACGTGGAACTCATCGCTTGGTGCGCATTAGCCCGTTTGATAACCAGGGTCGTCGACAAACTAGTTTTGCAAGTGTTCAGGTGTGGCCCGTAATGGATGCGCCAGATCTTGAAGTGAACGAATCAGAAATACGCATGGAAGTGTTCCGTGCATCGGGTGCTGGAGGCCAGCATGTCAACAAGACATCATCGGCGGTGCGCCTTATTCATGAGCCAACAGGTGCCGTAGCGACCAGCCAAGAAGAACGTAGCCAGTTACAAAACCGTGAAAAAGCATTGACGCGGCTTAAGGCCATGATCGTTGCCAAGATCGAAGAAGAACATCAGGACGAAAAAGATCGCATTGCAGGCAAGCCTGCACAGGTGGGTTGGGGGAGTCAGATTCGTTCCTACGTTCTTCAGCCGTATCAGATGGTGAAAGACATTCGAACAGAAGTGGAATCCGGCAATGTGGCAGCCGTGCTTGATGGCGACCTTGATTCCTTTATGGAGGGCTTCCTGCGTTGGCGCAGGGGGCAGGCAGAGTAATGCCTATATGGCTTTCGTGCCCGCCCTCGCGGGGTAGTCGTGCATTGCTAGGTTGGGTCTCTTCATGATTCGTCTCGAAAATGTCTCCAAGGTCTACGGCTCTGATGCTCCGGCCCTACGCGATGCATCCTTTGATATTCCAAAGGGTGAATTTGTGTTCCTTGTTGGTCCGTCCGGTTCGGGTAAGTCAACACTTCTTCGTCTGATGAATCGCCAGGAACGTCCTGAGCGCGGCAACGTGTGGGTGGCTGGTCGCAATATCAACGAGATGGCAAATAGTCAGATTCCATTTTTGCGTCGCACGATGGGCAACGTGTTCCAGGACTACAAGTTGTTGCCAAATAAAAGCGTGTTTGAAAATGTTGCGTTCGCCCTAGAAGTCATCGGCAAGCCACGTCACATCATTGCCCAGCAAATTCCGCAAGTTCTTGAGCTCGTGGGTCTTGGCGACAAACAAGATCGACTGCCTCATCAACTCTCGGGTGGAGAGCAGCAAAGAGTCTCCATTGCGCGCGCATTCGTCAACCGCCCACTCATTTTGTTGGCAGATGAGCCCACCGGAAACCTCGACCCATCAACAGGTGAAGGCATCATGGCGCTGCTTGAAGCAATCAACGGCACTGGTACCACGGTTGTGATGGCAACTCATGACCATCGAGTCGTGAACGCCATGCGTAAGCGAGTGATTCAGCTTGACCGCGGTGTCATTGTGCGCGACCAAGAGCGCGGGGTCTACGAATGATTCAGCGCATCTCCTACGCCTTTCGCGAGACAATCGCGAGTTTCCGCCGCAACATCACGTTGTCGGTAGCGGCAGTCATCACTTCTGCTGTTTCGCTGCTGCTCGTTGGTGCCACGTTCCTGATGCAGCGCGCTTTCGACAATTTGCTTGTGCAGTGGCGCGGAGACGTTGGCATGATCGTGTTCGTTCGTCCTGACGTGACTCCTGAAGCTTTGAAGTTTGTAGAGCAGAACCTCAAGTCTCAACCAAACATTATTGATGTCACAAAGCTTTCATATCTCGACAAGGCTGCGAGCTTTGAAGAGGCTAAGCGTGTATTCGCTGGCGATGCCACAACATTGAGCCTGTTGTCGATAGAGACCATTCCTTCTCAGTTCAAGGTGGTGCCCAAAACAACAGACCCTGAACTGGTGCGCAGCCTTGCCGACCAATACCGAACTCTTCCGGGAGTTGCCGGAGTGTCGCTTGCGGAAGACGAGTTCGATGTCATATCCACATTGTCCGGATTCGTTCGCACAGTCACCATTGCAATGTCCTTAGTTTTGCTTGCGGTTGCTGTCATTCTGATTTGGAACACAATCCGCACCGCAATCTTTGCTCGACGCCGCGAGATTGAAGTGATGAAGCTGGTGGGTGCCACTGACTGGTTCATTCGAGTGCCGTTCATTATGGAAGGCCTTATTCAGGGACTCGTTGGCGCGATTTTCTCTTGCGTTGGTTTGTGGACCCTGAACAGTGCGTGGACTTCTGGAGTCGCTGGTTTCAAAGCCGGAACTGGCGTTAGTTCGCTAGTGGTACCTGATTCATATTTGAACGGCGTCATGATTGCATTGTTAATCATTGGTGCAACAGCTGGCGGCGTTGGTTCCGGAGTTGCCTCCAGCAAGTTCCTCGACGTCTAGTCGAACTACTGACAATTCAGCCCGTATCGCTAGGGTCGTGGTATGGATTTTCAAGACATTCTCTTCGACGTAACAGATGGCATTGCCACAATCACTTTGAATCGACCAGACAAGTTGAATGCGTTCACAGGGCGCATGATGTACGAAATCATTGCTGCATTGGATATCACCGATGCTGATGACGATGTCAAAGTTGTCATCTTCACTGGCGCAGGCCGTGCGTTCTGTGCCGGAGCAGACCTTTCTTCAGGCGGAGACACTTTTGCTAAGGGCGGCAGTGATGTGCAGACTAAGCAAGGCGTGCCACGCGATGGTGGCGGACTCGTTTCGTTGCGTATTTATGAAAGCTTGAAGCCTGTTATTGGGGTAATCAATGGACCTGCAGTTGGAGTCGGCGTCACCATGACCCTGCCGATGGACTTCCGACTTGCAAGCGACTCTGCCAAGTTTGGGTTTGTCTTTGCAAAGCGTGGAATTGTGCCCGAAGCATGTTCGTCTTACTTCTTGCCACGCCTAGTCGGTATTTCTCAAGCAACGGAATGGGTGTTTACTGGTCGAGTTTTTCCAGCATCTGAAGCATTAGCCGGTGGCTTGGTGCGCAGCGTTCACGCGCCAGATGACCTCATGGCTGCGGCCATCGCAATTGCGCGCGAAATTGCCGACAACACAGCACCTGTGTCTGTTGCAATGTCGCGAAAAATGTTGTGGCACATGTTGGGCGCTTCTCACCCTATGGAAGCGCATCGTGCAGATTCGCGTGGCATTCAGCAGCGCGGCCGCAGTGCTGATTCAAAAGAAGGCGTTGTCAGCTTCTTGGAAAAGCGGGCTGCTGTGTACCCAGACAAGGTGAGCGGTGGGCTTCCAAGCATTTTCCCTGGTTGGGAAGAGCCAGAGTTTTTCTAATTCATGGCAGAAACATCGGACAACAAATCTCTCTATGAGATTGCAGGGCCTGACTTCTTTATCCACCTCGTAGACGCTTTTTACGATGGCATAGAAACTGACCAGGTGCTTTTGCCGTTGTATCCAGAAGGAAGCGAAACAACGGGAGCACGTGAACGGCTCGCGCTATTCCTTATCCAGTATTGGGGCGGGCCTGATACCTACATGCAGGAACGTGGCCACCCGCGTCTTCGCATGCGACACAACCCATTTGTTATCGGTGCATTAGAGCGCGATCACTGGCTGATGCACATGGCGTCGGCTATTGAGCAGACCATTACTGAGGTTGATGAGATGTATCGAGAGCATGTCACGACAGAGCTTGCTCATTACATGGTTAATACAGCCGAGGCAATGCGCAACGTTTAGTTAGCGGTGATGCGAATCAGGCCCTAGGGCATGCATAGCAATGGCCGCTGCAGCACCTACGTTGAGCGAATCGATTCCACCATGCATCGGTATACGAACAATATAAGTTGCCTCGGTCATGGTGTCCTGTTCCAACCCATCTCGTTCACTGCCAAGAAGTAACGCTGTCTTTTGTCCTGGCGTAACGGTGATCAACGCAAGTGACGTGGCATTTACTTCAGGTGTCATGGCATACGACACGAAGTTATGTTGCTGTAATAACTTTCCAAGGTTTTCGTCTTGAGATAACCGAACAAAGGGAACCGACAGTCCTGACCCCATTGACACGCGTAATGCTCGGCGGGCTAACGGGTCTGCACTGCCTGCAGACAGCACAATGGCATCCCATCCAAGTGCTACAGCACTGCGCACAATGGCCCCCAAGTTTGTGGGGTTATCAATCTCTTCTGCCACAACAACACGGGTTGCGCGAGAGAGAACATCGTGTGCCGATACCAAGGCAGGCCTACGAAATAGTCCCGTTGCGCGCAAGGGGACACCAAGACCGGTCACGTCTCCACGCAATTGTTCTGAACCGATAAACACCTGAACAGATTCACCAACTGAATCAGCCAGCCGAATACCAGTTGGTTCGTCGCACAACAGCGCAACTGCTTCGTAGTGCAATTCGATTGCTCGATCAACTACTAGGTCGCCCTCGGCAACAAACATGCCAGCACCCACTGCATCAAGTCGTTCCAACTTGCTTGCTAATTGTCTGTCACGCCATCGAAAGGGGTCTAACCGTGGGTCAGACCCATCAGTGACGCGAATAATCATTTGACGATGTGAATTAGTAGTACCACGGAAATGGCGACCAGTCGGGTATGCGCTTTTCCAGGAATGATTCGCGACCTTCGTCTGCTTCGTCCGTGCCGTATGCAAGGCGAGTTGCTTCGCCAGCAAATATTTGCTGACCAACAAGACCGTCGTCAACAAGGTTGAATGCAAACTTCAACATGCGTTGTGCTGTTGGGCTCTTACCGTTGATTTCTTTCGCCCATTCCAATGCAACTTTTTCAAGATCTGCGTGAGGAACTACTTCGTTCACAGCGCCCATGGCCTTCATATCGTCGGCTGAATACTCGCGACCCAAGAAGAAGATCTCGCGTGCAAACTTTTGGCCGACCATTTTTGCGAGGTAGGCAGAACCGTATCCACCATCAAACGACGCAACATCAGCATCGGTCTGTTTGAACCGTGCGTGTTCGCGACTGGCAAGTGTGAGGTCTGACACCACATGCAGGCTGTGTCCGCCGCCAGCTGCCCAACCTGGCACTACACAGATCACAACTTTTGGCATAAAGCGAATAAGGCGTTGCACTTCCAAAATATGTAAGCGACCGGACCTGCCGCGATCAACGGTGTCTTGTGTGTCGCCATCTGCATACTTGTAGCCATCTTTGCCACGAATGCGTTGGTCGCCTCCACTACAAAATGCCCAGCCACCATCTTTGGGTGATGGCCCGTTGCCGGTGAGCAATACGCATCCGACATCAGTGGTCATGCGTGCATGGTCAAGTGCTGTGTAGAGCTCATCAACTGTGTGCGGACGAAATGCATTGCGCACTTCAGGTCGGTTGAAAGCCACACGTACTGTGCCTTGGTCTATTGCACGGTGATACGTGATGTCGGTGAACGAAAAGCCAGGCACTTCGCGCCACGCGGCGGGGTCGAAAATAGGTGAAATAGTCACGGCTTCATTGTTTCACGCCAGACGCCGTATCGTAGAAACCCATGACAACTCTTCTTGCATTCTCAGGGTCGCTACGCGCCGATTCGTTTAATACCCGCATTCTGAAGGCCCTTCCGGCGCTTGCTCCTGAAGGTACCAACATCGCACTATTCGATATTGCTGAATTGCCGATGTATAACCAAGATCTTGATGCCGACACCGTCCCACCAATTGTTGCGGCATTGCGTGCAGCTATCGCAGAAGCGGATGGCGTCATCATTGCTGGTCCTGAATACAGCGGTTCGTACTCAGGAGCGACAAAGAATCTCATCGACTGGGCATCACGTCCGTTTATGAAGGGTCCGATTATTGGTAAGCGTTCCATGGTGATTGGCGCAACACCTGGACCCGGTGGTGGGGCTCGTGTTGTGGAAGCAACGAGTGCTCTACTAACGGCATTGGGCGGCACCGTTGTGGGCCGAGCAAATGCTGCTGCAATCCACGAAAAGATTGCAACTGATGCACACGTGATTACGGACGAAGTATTCGCACAACAATTGCGCGACGGTCTCGCTGCGTTTTAGTTACCAGGTGTCAACCATGGGACGCTTTTTGCCCGTGCGCTGACGCCACGAAGTTCCGCGACCAATAATTGACAGAATCCGTGCTCGTGTCTCGGCGGGGTCAATGACGTCATCAATTTCTACATGACTTGCCATGTTTAATGCGTTACCGCGCTCATAGGCACTAGCGATCAACTTTGCTTCAAGCGCTGCGCGTTCTGCATCGTCGGTGATAGCTTCCAACTCTTTGCGGTAACCAAGTCGCACTGCGCCCTCAAGACCCATGCCACCAAACTCGCCGGTGGGCCATGAAACAGTCATGGTGTTGGCGTGGAAACTGCCTCCGGCCATTGCTTGCGCGCCGAGGCCGTAGCCCTTGCGCAACACAATGGTGATCCAGGGCACCGTGATGCTGGCAGCAGTAACGAACATGCGACCAAAGTGACGTACCTGTGCAGTTTGTTCTGCATCAGGGCCAACCATGAACCCCGGTGTGTCGCACAAGCTGACAATCGGAATTTCGTACGCATCACAGAGTTGAATGAACCGCGAGGCCTTATCTGACGAATCTGAATCAATTGCGCCACCAAGGTGTGCTGGGTTGTTAGCAATAACGCCAATCACTCGACCCTCAACTCGCATGAACACAGTCAGAATGCCGATGCCGAATGTTGGACGTAATTCAAGAGCAGTTCCAATATCGGCCAGTGCATCAATAACGGTGCGCACGTCATAGACGCGAGTGCGCTGTTCGGGAATCAACCCACGCATCACATCATCAGGGTGTCTGGTCCATGTTGACAATGGACCCTGAAAGTACGACAAGTACTGCTTGGCTGCTGCGACTGCTTCTTCTTCGTTTGCAACGCGAATGTCTACAACGCCATTAGCTGTTTGTACATTGATGTCGCCAATGTCTGTTGGCTTGACTGATCCAAGTCCACCGCCTTCGATCATGGCTGGGCCAGCCATGCCGATGTTGGAATTCTCCGTAGCGATAATCACATCACAGCATCCGAGCAATGCGGCATTGCCTGCAAAGCAATAGCCAGATGTAATGCCAACGATGGGTACAAGGCCTGACAATTGAGCAAAGTATGCAAACGCGAGGCAATCAAGACCAGCAACCCCGGGGGAGTCTGTGTCGCCTGGGCGACCTCCACCGCCTTCTGCAAACAAGATGAATGGCAAACGTAATTGTTCAGCCACGGCAAATAGTCGGTCTTTCTTTTTGTGGTTCAGCGAGCCTTGCGTGCCCGCTAGAACCGTGTAGTCATACGACGCCACAGCAACACGTGAGGCATCTTCGTCGAACAAGGTGCCGTTGACAGTGGCAAGCCCTCCGACAAGTCCGTCACCAGGAGTATTGCGAATCAAGTCGTCAAGGGTTCTGCGCTGACGTTGCGCAGCAACAGCAAAAGATCCGTACTCAATGAAAGAACCATCATCAACTAGGTCTGCAATGTTGGCGCGTGCAGTGCGTTGTCCCTTGGTGGCGCGGCGTGCAACAGCTTCTGGGCGAGCATCATCTGTGGTGAGGTGTCGACGATCGCGGTATCGAGCAAGGTCGGCACGTTCGCCAATGGTTGCAGTGGTCGAGGCCTCGGTGGCGGTGACATCAGCAATTACACCTGGTGTGATGTGCACCAGCACTTGGCCAGCACTAATGGTGTCGCCCTCAGCCACCAATACTGCTGCGATTGTTCCTTCAACACCGGCTTCAACGGGGTGTTCCATTTTCATTGATTCCAGAATCAGAATCTCACGGTTGGCGCGAACTGTGTCACCCGGTTTCACAGTGATCTTGAAGACTGTGCCAAGAATTGGTGACGAAACGTTGTGGGTAGTCATGGCTCATTGTCTCACATGGCCACTTGTCACATCATGTCGAGGGTTCACCTAAAAGTCATGTAACACAAACCTAAACAACGCCATTTTGTAATTTCGGCATAAGAAAATTGTGGTTGTGAGGATCCACCCCCTGATCAGCACGATTGTTGGCGAGCGCGCCCTGAGGCCGATTTCGGCCATCTCAATCGTCTCCGGAATTGGGACTGTTCTCAGCCCGGCTTTGTTCAAGGCTCCATTGGTCCTTTCGTTACTTAGCCCTCGTATCCCATTTCTTGTGCTTGCAGCTGGCAAAACAAACCCTCTTTTGTTTGTCACGCTGATTGGAATTCGCTTATCAATTACTGATTGGCACTGGTTTGATCTTGGGCGGCGTCATGGTCGTGATTTGGCAATGAAGTCTCGATTGTCACGCAGAATTATGTTGTGGAATCCACGTGCCCAAAAGATTGGTGTTATTGCGCTATTGGCAATCCGGCCAATTTCGCGACACCTGTTGTTGTCGGGAATGGTGGGAATGAAATCACGAACGGTCGCAATTATTGACATTGTCAGCACTGTCGTGTTCTTGGTTGCCATCATCATGACCGTAAAGGGTCTTCGCTAGTAGATTTCCTCAAGTGCTTGCTCTTGTCATTGGTGCTTTTCTGCTGGGGTGGCTAGTCAAGACCATTCGACCAATTCCAATTCAGGTGACGGCATGGGCTGACAAGTATGTGTTACAAGTAGCTCTACCTGCAGTGATCATCGCAAAGATCAGCAAAGTCACATTTGATGCAGATGTCGTTCTGCCAATTGCTGTGGCGTGGTCTGTGATGTTCGTGGCAATCGTCTCGGTACTTATTACTTCACGGATACTCAAGTGGAATCGATCCATCACCGGGGCATTGCTGCTTGTTGGAGTTCTCGGTAACACAAGTTTTCTTGGGCTGGGCATGGTGGAGAGCCTGCTAGGTGCTGATCATCTCGCGTCTGCCATTGCGTATGACCAAGTCGGCACTTTCGTCGGGCTCGCTTTGTGGGGTTCCTTTATTGCAAGTACATATGGTGCTGGTGAAAGTGGATGGCGTCCCATTCTGAATCGACTCTCTCGCTTTGGGCCGTTCCTAGCCCTGCTTGCAAGTCTTGTATTTCGAGTTATCGATCTTCCTGCTGATGTGTATCCGATTCTCAATGGAGTCGGGAAGACAGTTGCCCCCGTCGCAATGTGCGCGCTCGGTCTTCGTTTCACATTGAATGTCATTCGCTCAGTTCAGGTGCCGGCATTGTTTGGTTTGATATCAAAGATGGCGGTACTGCCGGGGCTTGTCTATGTCGTATCTGTTTTGATTGGTTCAACACATGACCTCGCATGGTCAACGTCGATCTTGCAAGCTGCTGCGCCACCTATGGTCACTGCTGGTGTTGTGGCGGTTGGTGCAGGACTCTCGGCAGAACTGGTTGCCTTTATGGTCGGAGTCGGCACACTTGTTTCGTTTGTGTCGCTCCCATTGCTGTCTCTCGCGCTATAGCTCTTCGGTGGCGATTTCTCGATAGTAATGGGCTAGAACTCATTGCATGATTTCGTTTATTCAACGCCTAGAAGATCTCACCGCTGAAGCGCCGCTCGCTCCAGCCATTACCTGTGCGGGTGACACTATGTCGCGAGTTGAGTTGTTAAAGGCTGGCTACAACCTCGCTGTATATTTGTACGAACATGGCGTTCGTGAAGACGACATGGTCACAGTTGCAGTTCCGAACAGCATCGATTTCTTTATCGCATATATCGCTGCATGGCGACTTGGTGCAACACCGCAACCCATCTCGTCGCGTCTTCCACAACGCGAACTCGATGCAATTATTGAACTGGCAAATTCATCAGCAGTGATTGGTGTTGAAGAAGGTTCCGTCACAGGTCGAGTATGTGTACCAACCGGCTTTCGTGCACCAGATGCCGACGCTTCACATCTTCCATATGTGTTATCAAAGGCATGGAAGGCTCCAACATCTGGTGGCAGCACAGGTCGTCCAAAACTCATCGTCTCTGGCGACCCAGCAGCGCTTGACCCAGAAGCGCCGTTGCCACTGATGATGCAGAAGGGTGGCTGTCTAGTGATGCCGGGGCCGCTGTATCACAACGGTCCAGCTGTATGGAGCTGTCAGGCCTGGCTGAATGGCTTACATGTGGTGCTGTTGCCGCGTTTCGATGCAACAGGAACATTGGAAGCGATTCAAAAGTACAAGGGAACAGTGCTGTACATGGTGCCTACCATGATGAAGCGCATTACGAGATTGCCAGAGGAGGAACGACTGTCGTTTGACCTTTCCAGTTTGCAAGTGGTTTGGCATCTTGCTGAACCATGTCCTGAATGGTTAAAGCAAGAGTGGATTGATTGGTTGGGCGCAGAGCGAATTTTCGAACTGTATGCAGGTACTGAAGGACAAACAGCGACAGTGATAACGGGCCATGAATGGTTGGCGCATCGCGGCTCGGTTGGAAAAACAATTCCCAGCACAGTGAAAATCACGGATGAAGACGGAGCAGAACTTCCTGCTGGAGAAATGGGCGAAGTCTGGCTGCGTAGTTTGCGCGACACGCCTACCTACAAATACGTGGGTGCTACGGCACGCACATTAGAAGGTGGTTGGGAATCACTTGGCGACATGGGGTATCTCGATGCCGAGGGGTATCTGTACCTAGGAGACCGTGCAGCAGACATGATTTTGTCTGGCGGCGCAAACATTTACCCGGCAGAAATTGAATCTGCAATTCAAGAACACCCGGCCATCAAGTCGTGTGCTGTCATCGGATTTCCCGATGAAGACAAGGGCAACGTAATTCACGCAATTGTGGAAGCTGACCCCGCTGAAATTAGCGAAGCAGATTTGAAGACCTTCCTCGGCGAACGCCTCGTGATCTACAAAGTGCCACGCACCTTCGAATACGTTGATTTTGCGCTGCGAGATGATGCAGGCAAGGTGCGCAGGTCTGCTTTGCGGGCAGAACGTTTGCCTAAGTAGTTACCACTGCCTCGATAAGACGAAGGGCGTTAGCGCCTAAGACTTTTTCAAGCACGTCACGCGACACGTTCATGTTCGTTAGCCATGCGATGCAGGCGGTAACACTGAGCGTGGTGTTCGGGCAATCAGAGCCAAACAAGATTCGGTCAGGGTGACGCGTGATGTGTTCCGACGTAATTGTTGGATGTTCCGTTACAACCGGGGTTAGGTCTGCGTACAGCGATGGGTGTGAATCCATCAGCGCAATTGCTTCAGGGGCTGCATGATGACCGCAATGGGCCAAGATCAATGGCATCCCAGGAAACTGGTCAGCAACTTCACCAATTGCAGGAAGTTCTTCAGCATCGGTTCGGCCATTCACATTATGGCCAAGGTGCACCACCGCGGGAAGGTGGCGCTCAGAGGCAAAAGCAAACACGGGTTGAAGGCGCACGTCGTCAACTGCAAAGTTTCCGACCGAACAATGCAATTTCAATACTCGTAGTCCGAGCACGTCTACGGCGTGGCGAACAATCGCTACAGGGTTCTCATCGGCTGGGTGAATGGTTAAGCCGCCAATTACTCGCACGGGCGACTGCGCAAACTGCGCAACAGTTTCGGCTGAAGCACTATTGAGCCCTTCAGCCACGCCTGGTTTGTGTGCATAGGGCAACGTCCAAATGGCATCAACGCCTTCGCTTGCCAATGTCTCAATGACAACCGGGTGGTCATTGGGGTATGCGAGCGTGAATGTGGAACTCGCGCCTGTCTCGAAAAAGGCTCGCACCTTCTCTCCGAGGCGACCTGGCAGGAGATGCACGTGGGAATCAACGACGGTCATCCCAGCTATTGGCATATCCCAAACCTTAGGCATAAATTGCTAACATTGCCGAATAGATGTGAGTAAAGTCCCTGATGAGGTCAGTTTGAATTTTTTTCTATCACGCGTGACGCGAGTGTTAAGCACTATTGCGGTTGTCGTTAGTGCCGTTGTCTGCGTCTCCTCATCGTCTGTTTATGCAGAGGGCAGGGCATCAGTCGCTGCAGCGGGAGATGGTCTTCGTGCGGCCGACGCAGGAAGTTGTACGGGCACCGATGCCAGTACCAGTAGTTGGTCATGGACAAAACCCACTCTTGAATTTTCGACTGACAGTGGTGCGACGTATCAATCAGCAAGCGGCACGCAGTGGCAGACGAGTGTGTGCCGTGATTCTGCCAGGTACTGGTTTATTATTCGAACAAGTACGGCCGCTGACATGGGTAGCGCAGGTCTCGTTTCCGGTCTGCAGTTTAGGGTGACGGTTCCGGCAAAGACTGGTGACACTTACATGTCAGCGCAAGGGTATTCCGACATGATTAGTTATTCAGAAACTTCCGGAGCAGCAGTGATTGTTACAAAGGCTGCATCTATTGCAAAATTAAATTTTGATAGTCAGTCAGCAGTTCTTGCTCGACATCCCGAATGTAAGGGTGTTCTCGAACAATGTTCGTTTGAGAAAGCCGATGTTGATTATGTGGCAACTGTAATTCAACACATAGATTATTCAACTGCGGCTTTGAACGAACAACAATTGTGGCAAAAAGGGTTGTGGGTGGGAGCCAATGTCAACGGTTTCACTATTTCAATGAACTGTGCCAGCCCACCAAGTGGTTCGACTGCCAGCCCACCGAGTGGTTCGTCTGGAAGTCCACCGAGTGGTTCGTCTGGCAGTTCTAGTTCTCCAGAACTAAAAATTGCTATCGTCAATACGCCACATTTGAAATTTTCTGGTGAGGTGAACAGCGGCTCATTAAAGACATTCTTTACGAAAGATGTCGCTACCAAATGTTTTGGAGATGGGAAGAACACCACGACATTGGCCCAGATAGCTGAGAAAATGTCGGTACAACGTTCTGAAACAAAGGAAGGGACAACAACGCCGGTTTTTAAAGCAGAAGCAGTGTCTGTGCCTGTGGAGGGAATAGTTGTATCGGTTCCTACGATGACATTTTCTAATCCGATATATTCAGTGAAAAATACGCTCGCAGCTCAGAGTCTGGCGGTGTACACACAGAACAATAATTCCTCCAGTTCCCCCTCCAGTTCATCATCTGGTTCCCCCTCCAGTTCATCATCTGGTTCCCCCTCCAGTTCATCATCTGGTTCCACCTCTGATACCTCCTCTTCAACACCAGTTGTGAAGAATTACGTACGGACTACCGTCAACGTAACCAAGGCCACGATCACAGTGGTGCTCGTTACCGGTCAAAAAATTACGATTTACAGAAAAGTAAACGGCAAGTTGACGTTGCTCAAATCAATGACTGGTAAAAAAGGCAGCAACAAGTTCATCACGGTATTCAATAAGGGGTACTCATTTGTTGTCAAGGACTCAAAAGGCAAAGTAATTTCTACTCAAATTACTTCGACGAGCCTGCGGCACTTCGTCTAATTCGGCACCGTTTAGTGCTGGGTGCGACACTGTGTCATGGGAAACATCGCCTTCGATAATGCACTTACTCTGACTGGGCCATTTCGTGCCCCGCGCCAAATGTTGGCTGATCAGGAATATGACGGTCACACGAGCGTGCATGACGATGCCACAGCCGACAAGTTGGGATTACCTGGCGCACCCATTGAAGGCCCAACGCACTTCAGTCAGTTTGATCCGATGGGAGTAGCCATGTGGGGTAGTGCATGGTTCGAGCATGGTTGCATCAGTTCACATTTCGAGAACATGGTGATCGAAGGCGAAGAAGTGCAGGCAACAGCCACTCGCACATCAGCAACCTCGGCGCGCATTGGCGCTGTTAAGTCTGACGGTAATTCAGTGTTATCTGGCACCATGACTCTTGGTCCGAATCATCCAGAGACAGAACTCGATCGCAGACTTAGTTCATTAAAAGACCCAGGTGAGTTGTTCATCGTTGATCAATTACGCGTGGGGGACAAGAGTGCATCAGAGCGAGTTTCAATGTCATTTACAGAAAGTAATGGTCACCTGTATCCATTTTCACTAAATGACAAATTGAAGATGATTACGGAACCATCGCCGTGGTATGCGTCAGAGACTGCAACGCAATCTCCATGGGGTCGAGCAGTCATCCCAACAGAGATGGTCAGTGTTCTTGCCCACAAAGTCGGCGGAGTTGGCAAAGTGCGTGGTCCTGCAGTTGGGTTATTCATTGACCTGGAGATTCGTGTCATTAACGGCCCGCTATTTGTTGATGCTGAATATGAATTGGTGCACGAAATAGTGGGCATTGGCCAAAGCCGACGTGTCGAGAGTTATTGGACCCGCACGTCAATCACTGATCCGGTATCCGGAGTATTGGTAGCTACGGTGCTGCTACATCAAGGTGTGTTCAAGGCGTCGTACGACAAATATCCTGCCGACAAATTGGCGTAATGAATTCTGTGCGCGGGCGAAAACTCGCCGGGGCTATCGCATTCCTTGTGGTCAGTGCTTGGGTGATTTCGCTTGGAATTCACAGTAAGACTGGAATATCGCATTTCGATCAATCGGTGTGGGAATTCTTTGTGGACCATGGTTCAACCCGAGTGCATGCGATTGCTCGTTCCGTCACCTCTTTTGGGTCACTCGGTTTCCTAGGTCCAATGTGCGTTGTTCTCGGCTCACTTCTCTGGGTGAAGACGCATTCGTTTGATGTGGCGATTGCTCCGTGGGTGTCGGTCATGGTGAGCGGACAAACTGTTTCAGTCCTGAAGAGCGCAACGAATGTTCTGCGACCTCCACTGCAGTATCAAGTCGCGCAGATTCATAATCCGAGTTTTCCATCTGGACACGCAGCAGATACCACTGCGGTCGTTGTCTCGTTGCTATTGATCGTGTGGTGTGCGTTTGATGCATCACGTCGAGATAAGACTTGGGTGACAGTCGTAGGAGCATCAACGTTCATTGCGATGGGTCTCACACGCTTAGTGCTTAACGTGCATTGGCTATCAGACGTACTCGCAGGCTGGTGCATAGGCGCAGCAATTGGGCTTACAGTTACAGGATTATTGTTGGCTCTTCGGCGGCAAAAGTTATCTACGCAGTAGTGCGTGATGGGTACGGCAACCAGGTTGCCGCTTCAAAGTCATACAGCTTGCAGGTCTTGGTTGCTTGCAGATATGCCTTCAATGAATACTTCGAGTAGCGCACGGTGTCAGGGAAAGCCTCAGCAATTGCAGCAGCTGCTTGTGGCAACTTGTGAAACGGAATGCGGGCATCTACGTGGTGGGGCACATGTACAAAAATATTGTGAAACCACAAGTAGTTAATGATGCGTGGCGTGTGAAGAACTGTGGTGGAATCCATCTGTCCGTTGAACTGTGTCCACTCTTTGCGGGTCCACCAACGAATGTCGGGCGCGACGTGGTGAACGTAAACGGTCCAGCCGATGATTTGAGTGAACAGTAAGAACGGAACAACCAACACCTTGATTGGCATCCAGATGGCTGTTGCAAGGCCGCCGGAAAGTGCGCCGATGACAACTGTGCCTGCAATAGCTACAAGCAGAACTGAACTGAGAGTGATTTTGTCGCGCACGATTGCATCGTGACGCTTGCCAGGTGCATTGAAGCGCCACATCTTGAGCCACCACACTTCACGCAGGAAATAGGCGCCAGAACCGAGACACGACCATTCAAGACGATGACGAAGTTTCTTCATGCCGCTGAGTGCTTCGTAATCGGCAACAGTAAGAGGGTGCCACACAAAGTCGAAACCTTGGCGAGTGGTGTAGCCGTGGTGAATACGGTTGTGTCCGAGATCCCATGCAGATTCCACATGAACGCTTGGTCCCATACACACTTGGGCGATGATGCGATTCGCCTTACGCGAATCAAGAAGTGCATTGTGTGAAGCGTCATGACCAAGAACAAAGAGTCCGGAAACAGCAAGACCAGCAAGTAGCCACCAGATGCCAACTGCCCACCATGTATTTGTGAGAACTAATGCGACTGTAGGAACTACGTACAACACGGTTGCTTGTACGAGTGCACGTGTTGCGCGCAATGGTGATCGTTCGTAACAAATTGCCGGCACGATGGCGCGCACGTCATTAAGAGAATTTTCCCGAGGGGCTGGCATGGTTGGTGATTCGATACTCACCCCCACAGGTTATGTCCCTACCTACCGTTAGGTAGGGACATTCCAGAGAATCTTGGTCACAGTGACCGAGAGGGACTACTTCAGCCGATTTCTCAACTGCACGAAGACTTCGGTGCCGACGATCTCTGATAATTCATCGCCCAGACTGTCGAGAACAGAAGAGCCACCGACATATGCATCGGCCCCATCCGTGCAGCACCACGCCATTTTTGTGCCGTGGTCGCCCCAGTCGGCACGCGACCATCTGCGCACCGTGGCAACTTCCACGTTGTCTTCACGCATTTCCCAGTCGACCTTGATCGGTAACTGCCAACAGACTGATGGTTTCCAATCAATTGGAGATTCATCAAAATATTCAGCGGCCAAGTGCAGTGCACATCCTTCACCACCGGCAAATCCGTTGCGGTTATGAAAAATACATGCACCATCTATAACGCGTGTTGCCGAATATTTCTCGTCTGCGAACACAGTGCCTTCATTTGCTTCGGCGTGAAACTGAAACAGGTGCGCAGGGATCATTGCAGCGGCGGCAGACAGATTGCGTGCTTCATCAATTCCGTCTAGTTCTGCCCCGAGTGAACAACAGCCGTGGCCAAGAGTTTCGTCAGCCGTGGCGTTTATGCCTTTGCATCCCTTGCCCCAAATACATGTCCAGTTGGAAGCAAGAAAATCACGGTCAAATCGCCAGACAGTCTGACCGGCATCAATTTCTTCGTAACTGCTCACGAGACCACGATAGGGCAGGTGTCTAACTATGTGACAATGGTCTCCTTATACAAGGATAAGAGCATGATCAATCACTACCGTGCTGCCCGTGCCGAACTCGATGCGCCAGGTTCACCCTTTGCCACAACGATGACTGAGGTTCGTGGTGTGACCATGAAGACATTCGTTTCTGCTCCACCAACGATGCGAGTGGTTTGGGAGAACTCCATTGGTCATGCAGACAAGGACTACATCGTCTATGAAGACGAGCGGTACACGTATGCAGATATTCATTCGCAGGTGCGCAAGCTTGCACAGTATTTAGTTGAACACGGTGTCACGCCAGGAACTCGTG
>Ga0209596_1000749_pt1 | contig 29503 bp, 30 predicted proteins | sample M_130807_MF_Meta_FD_187314 | JGI IMG/M metagenome (GOLD analysis project Ga0209596, IMG submission 187314) | Freshwater microbial communities from Lake Montjoie, Canada to study carbon cycling - M_130807_MF_MetaG (SPAdes) (version 2) | ecosystem: Environmental > Aquatic > Freshwater > Lake... | reverse complement strand
GTCACGCTGTCGGCGCAAATGCTTGACGTGGTGCGGCGTCTGCTGGCTGGGGAACAGGCGGTTATCCCACCGCCGGGGTTGACGCCTCGGGAGTGGGTGGAGATGTGGGATGTGCTGGAATTGCCGAATGACGCGTCAACACAAATGGGACCGAGAAAATGCAAACCGTAATCATCACAGCCGATCACGTTCAAGACGGGCAATACGTCGGCCCTTATGACCTTTCGAAAATTGAAGGTCATCTGGAATTTTCCGCTGATTTGGGCGTGGTCCAAGTAAACGGATCGATTTCCGTTTCCGGCTCAATTTTGGCAGAGGCCGGATCGGGCATCAAGGCTGGCGATGCCATCGAGGCTGGTTTGGGCATTGAGGCTGGTTTGGACATCAAGGCGGGCTTGGGCATCAAGGCTGGATCCGGCATCAAGGCTGGCTGGGGCATCGAGGCGGGCTTGGGCATCGAGGCTGGCGATGCCATCGAGGCCGGTTTTGGCATCAAGGCGGGCTGGGGCATCGAGGCTGGCGATGGCATCGAGGCCGGATGGGGCATCGAGGCTGGTTTGGGCATTGAGGCTGGCTCGGACATCAAGGCGGGCTGGGGCATCGAGGCTGGCTCGGGCATCGAGGCGGGCTGGGGCATCGAGGCTGGCGACGGCATCGAGGCTGGCGATGCCATCGAGGCCGGTTTTGGCATCAAGGCGGCCCTTTGCATTAAATCAAAATGGATTTCAGCGTCGTTTCGAATTTTTGCCGGCCTCATAGACTGGCGAATGCCAAAACCCGGCGAAGACGAAATACACGCAGAAATACTGGATGGGACGGTTGCCTGCGGCAAGGTTATCGCTCCGACCGCATCATAACCCCGCGCGGCGGGGCTGCTCGGTCGTGGAGAGCCTAAATCCCACGAGTAGCGATAGGCGCGCCGGGATCGCGACCCGGACACCGGAAACGACGGGCGAGTCCGGACTTAATGCCCGACCAACACCCGCCGTCACGCTCAGCGCGCCACAGCCACAACCGGCGCGCCAGCGGCGTTGCTGGGCGGCGTGACGGGGATTGCCCCGATGATGGCGCACGCGTCCGAGACCGCCGCTGCGGTGCGCCCTGTGACCACGACAGGCGCACCCAGCGCATCGGCCAGCGCGACCACGAGCGGGCCGGTCTGGGTGGCCTTGGCGCAGAACAACTGACCCGCGACGACCACACGTTCGGCCTGCGCCTGCTGCGCCGGGGAACAGCCGGCCAGCATGATGACGGCGATCGCGACCCCGAGCAGTGCGGCGTTGGTAGTGCGGTTCATCATTTCAATCCTTCATTTTTGGCGCGGCCAAAGTTCCAAGCGAGCACCGTCACGATCCGATAGAACGTGACGTAAACCCAACCTGCGGCGGGCTGCGGCGCGGGTAGAACCGTCGCCAGTGGAGCCGCCACGAGATACGCAATCGTGAGGTAAGGCAAGAACGGCCCGATGCCGGGGATCGCCGAAAGCGCTGTGAGTACGTCCATGCGTCACCTTACCTTTCTTAAAACGCTCCGTGAAGCGCCCAATGCCCAAACATCAGCCCGAGCACAAACCCGCACACCCTGCACCGACTGCCTAACAGCCAACCCAGCAATCGACCGTCGCGTGCAGCCACGCCGCTGTCTCCGCTGTCCAAATTGCCGCACGCGAAATCCAAGGACAGACGTGTATCGCCCATACCGTCAGGACCCCGACAACGAACGACGAAGCGGTATCGACGGCTTTTCCCAGAACCCACGCCACGGCTCTTTTGACGATGAATTCACGATAACGAAGTGAGCGTAGGGGGGCATCGGGGGTCCTTTCGGTGCGGCGCGTCAGCCGCACCATGTGACGCGGTTCACAGCGCGCTCACGGCGCTGCGGGTATTCGTGGTGCGTCGTCATGGCGGGGAACCTCCGTCGTTTCGGATGTTGGCCCCTGACGGTGTGGTGCCCGTCAGGGGTTTTGTCGTTCAATGCCCCCGCCCAAACCGGAATGCAACAAGTGAAGCTGGTTGGGCGGGGGCGTCGGTCACTGCACGCACACGTAATCGACGACGTTGGAACTGGTCGCAACTTGCGTCAGCGTGATCGCCGTGGTCGAGACCGCATAGCTCTGGGTGGCGAGAGGCGTCGCCCGCCACGTCACCACGCAGTGAGGCGCAGAACTGTAAGCAACCGCGAAGGTAATAACGCACCCGGTAGGCGCGCCGGTCCCCATAGTGACAGTGCCAGCCATGTCGCCGCCTGAAATGGTTGGGCTGGTGCCGCAACTTGTCAACGCCGGAGCGGTCCCCGAAGCGGAAACGCGCGGAGTGGTCACGCTGCCCGCAAACGTGCAAGACGGCGTCGCCGTGTTCGTCCCCGTGCAGAGCAGCGTCGCGGTGCTGGAGTTGCCTTGAAGCCTGAGCGTGTCGCCCGTGCCCGCGCTGCCTGTCGTCGCGCCACGCGTCGCGATGATGATGTTGTCTGTGCCGGTGGTTGTAGTTGATCCCGCACTCGCACCGATCATCACGTTGTTAGCACCCGAGGTGATACCCGATCCAGCCCCTTGCCCAATCAGGACCGAGTAGTTCGCCGCGCCATTGATCGACGCACCGGCACCGTCGCCGATGATCGTCATCAAAGCGGCTGTTGACGTGTTGCTGGACCCGGCGCCGTTCATCGCATTGTTTCCAATGACGACGTTTTTGCCCACGCCCGTCCCTGCATGGTTCCCACCGGCATACGACCCGACGTAGATGCCTGACGCCGATTTCTGATACACGCCCGCGTTGGTCCCGATGAATATGCCCGATCCAGAAGTCAGCGCAATACCGGCGTTGACGCCGATACCGATGGCGTCCGTGAAGTTGCTGGTAGAGCTATCACCATAAAGAGCATTTATCCCGATGCCGACGTTTCGAGCATCACCGGTCCCGCGCCACCCATTGCCAACGCCCGGACCAATCGCCACCCAATAGTTGTAAGAGCCGGTCGGGTTCTTGAGCGCGCTTTGTCCAAGTGCCGTGTTGCTGCCACTTGTCGTTCCGGCAGATTTCATCACGTCCTGACCGACCGCCGTGTTGTTGCTGCCTGTCGTGACCGCCGTCAGCGAGTTCAGCCCGATGATTGTGTTGCTGCCGCCCGTCGTGACGTTCACACCTGCCTGCCGCCCGATGTAGACGCTTTCGGTTCCCGACGTGACGTTTAACCCCGCTTGATCGCCGATGTAGACGTTACCGGTTGTGCCGTCGTCTTTGCTGCCTGCGGTGCGACCAATGCAGGTGGTGCCGCCCAACGGGCCGGTGGTGGCCGCGTTACAGGCATTATACCCGAACGCGGTGTAACCGGAGCCTGTGACCGCCGCCGCCGCCCCGACGCCGAACGCAGTGTTCTCCGTGCCGGACACGTTCGACCCAAGCGCGCCGATCAGACCGGAGTTGGTGTTGAATTTGAAGACCAGAGGCGGTTGCGGCCCCGGCCCGATGGCAAACTGCGACCACGCTGTGCCCGGCGCGAGAACGAGTAGCGCCAGCGCCAGCCGACGGAACATTTTCATCATGACAATCACCACTGAAACTGAGCGGCTGCGGTAGTCGCGGCGATCACCGTCAAGCTCGTTGACGGCGCGTAGAACGTCCAGGACCGACCCGGCGTCAGTTCAAGCCCATTCGCCGCCGTGCACGTCCCGCCGATGGGGCACACGTAGAGGTTCCCCGCCGAGTTCACATCGTTCAGCACCACAAGCAGCCCCGGCGTCGCCGACCACGACCCGCTATTCGGCCCCAACGTCAGCGTAGAACCGAGCGTAGACGCCGCTGTGACCGCCAGCGTGCCGAACCCGACGATGCCCGGCGGTGCGACCGTCACGGTGCCTGTGATCGTCCCAGTCACGCACACCTGCCCCTGCGCGTTCTGGTAGCCGGGAGACGCGCCGGCCGGGGGCGTCGCCGTGCCGCAGACGGTCACGCGCTGATACCCGTTCGTCTGTGCCGATGCGACCGGGGCCAGCCCGATCAGAAGCAGCGCAAGCAGCGCCATTTTTGCAAGCATCACGAAATCCTCAGAAACAGAGTTACGCCGCCAAGCGCGCTAATGGCCACGGGATCGGGAAGCGCCCCCATCGCGCGCCAGGTTCCCGTCAACGCCCCGCCCGGAGCGTAGCCGTAGGGCACGAAACCGCTGTAGATCGCAAACCCGGCGGGCGAGAGATTGGACCCCGCAACCGAGTCGCCCGCGGCGATCGGCCCGACGGTCGTATAGGCCAGAACGTAAGTCCCCACGCCACCGTAGGCCGTGGGTGTGACGGGAGCCGCGGATGCCCACGCCGCGCCCGTGCTGGTCAGCACGTTGCCGGACGTGCCCGGCGCTACCCCTGTGACGGCTGACGTAGCGTTGCCCACCAATACGCTGTTCGCGGTCAACGTGTTCGCCCCGGTGCCGCCCGACACCACGTCGAGCGGCGCGGTCACGGTCAGCGCGGCGGCCGTCAGCGTCGTGCCGTTGAACGTGAGGTTGCTGGAACCGGCGAAAACCCCGGAGGAATTGTATTGAACCTGCGTGGTAGAGCCGCCGGGCGAATTGGTTGAAACGGGAACTGAACGGCGGATGTTCGTCCCGTCGCTGTAGATGATTCCGGTCGTGCTGGGCGATAGGACGACCGAAGTGCCCCCGCCGCCGCTGGAAACGGTCACACTGAACGCCGTCGCCACCAGGCCGAGCGTGTCATAGGTCCATTGGCCGCCGACGGTGGACGGGATGACGTAAGTCACGTTCGCCACGGGCGTTCCAGAGATTGACAGGAACGCGGGCTGGTATTGGGCGTAGGTCAGCGTCGTCGAGCCGGACACGGACGACAGCAGCGTGGTCGATCCGAGGGCCGCGTCAATCGTGTCCATGTCGGAGTTGACCGGAATTTCCCACGTGTTGACGTAGTCGCCGTGCGCCGGCTTCTCGATCCGTTTGTTCGTGGTGTAGCTCGATACCATCAGGTCCTCCCGTCCGCGACAGCCAGCGCTTTCGCGACCACGGTGTCGGGCATTTTCAGCAGCGATTCAGTCTGAGACGCGTGCGATTTCCTGAACGTCGGGACCAGCGAGACGAGGCGATCCGCCTCCGCCGCGTGGTTCAGCCGCGTCCGGCCGCCGCTGGCGCGCCGTGGCCGGTCGGGATCGGTCTGCGCGGAGTTTGGTGGGTTGGCTTTGTAGTTCGCGATGTAGGCGCGCGCAGCGGCGTTCGCCATGGCGGCGTTTGCTTTTTCCAGGAAAGAACGGGTCGCGCCGGGCTTTTGGGCTTCCTTCCCCAGGGCCGCGATGACCGCCGGATCGGAAGACCGCAGTAGCTCCAGGACGTGCGGGGCGACCCGCTGTTCCGCTCTTGACAATATGGCTCTGCCGCCCGCCAACGCCACAGCGCCCGCAAGGGAGAAGGCACCGTGTTGGAGCGCGTTTGCTACACTGGCCCCGAACGCCACGTTTCCAGCCATGGACAGCCCCGCACCGGCCACAGCGCCGCGCACGGCGTCGCGCATTTTGTGGACCGCCGGTTCCGCCGCCTGAAAAATTTTCAGGTTCGACAAGGCGTGATCGCGCTGCGCCTGACCGTACAGGGTGTCGTAGCCTGTTTGGCCGAAGGTTTCGATCAAGCGCTTCTGAGTTTGCGGAGCGTCCATAACCTTCAACAGCGCTTGAGGGCCGCCTGCCTGGGCTTTCTCAGCCAGCGCCGCAGCCGCGCCTTGGCGGTAGAGTGTTTTTTGTTCGGGCGAATACTTCTGGAGGGCATCTGTGATTTTCTGGGTTTCGAATGCGCGCCCGCCCTTCGTAACCTCATACCCAAGTTCAACCGCATTCCGCAGGCCGAAAGACTCTGCCGCGGCCCCGCGCGCGGCTTCGTAGGAAGGGACGATTTTATCCAGCGTGTCTCGAAGGCCGGTTCCTGCATCGTTAGTCAGTATGTTTTGAAGCCGGTAAACTTCCGGATCGTCCCCTGCTTTTTTAGCTGCTGCCAGCGAACCGTCAATATTTCGCTTTACCTGGTCCCAAAACGGCAGATTGCCGGGCGCGGTTTTAGTCGGCGCAACAATGAGGGAGTTGGGCACGGTCCCGTCGCGCGCAGCTTTCGCCATCGCCTGTTGTACGTCGTAGCTCCCCATCCACGCCGTCAATTCTGGGGATGTGACTGCTTGAGCGGCAGGGTCGTTCCGCGAGAGGGCGTAAAGCCGTTCAATGTTCGGACGATCGGCCTCTTTGATCGCCGCCTCGATCTTGGCGGGGTCGCCGCCCATGACCCGGGAACCGTGTTGATCCATGATCAGGCCGGACATACGTTGCCCGGATTCTTGCGCGCGTTCAACGCGTTCTAAGTTGATTTTCGAGAATACTCTCTCCGCTTCGTCTCCTTGAAGGCCGGATCGCTCCACTAGTTTTCGGACGCCGCTGTCCCCCATGTCCGCCACCGCGACCGGTACGCCCTGCTTAGCGGCCTTATCCAGGGCGGCGGCGTCCAGTTTTACCCCTTGCGGCGTTACGTTGAAGCCTCGATTGGAGTCTTTGGCCAGCGCGTCAACAACTCTCTTCTGCGCAACTTCAGCAGGGTTGAAAAACGGCTTCGCCAACGCCCCCAGCCCGCTCACCGCGCCCTGAGTCCCGAGGGCACCAGCCACACGGCCCAGACCTTCCATGCCGAACTGTTCCCCAGCCCGCCCCAGCCCTTCCGACCCCAGTCCGGCTGCCGCGCCGGTCAGCGCCCGTTTTGCCACCGTGGTCCCAATGCCCATGCCGGGGAGCAGCGAACTCAAGGCGAACCGCGCTGCCGACCCCAAGAATTTCCCTTCCGTGGTCTTTGGTTCGTAATCAAGGCCGAGATTGGGGAGATGCTTACGCAGCAGTTTTTCAACGCCTTGACTTGTTGGGACGGGGATGCCGAAGATCGTATTCACATCCCCGTCTCGTTCCTCTTGGGTTTTACGCGCGTCTCGCTCGGCAAGGAACTTGTTGCCGTACCCTTGCGGTAAAACGCCCATGGCCTCCGCCCCAGGAAGGACTACGTGCTTCATCCCCGCGCGGGTTGCCATGTCAAAGAACTGCCCCAACGACCCTGGGAGTCCAGCCGTGTCGGCGACGAGACCCAGCGCGCCTTGAGACGCCACAGATTTGAGTACGTCGGGTAGGACCGCTGGTTCTTCTACGTCAAGAAGGTAAGGTTTGCCTTTTTCCGGAGGCGGGGCTTTTGTCACAGACGTCTGTGTCCAGCGTCTTTCCTCGGTCGGTTCGGAAACCGGCGGCACGTCAAGGAGGTAAGGGCTGCCCGCCATCAGTCTACGTCCTCGACTATGGGTTTCCCGGTCGCCTTATCGATGCCGAGAAACCGGACTTTTTTAGGTTTGGTGGCCCCCGGAATCACTCCCTTCTCAATGATGTACTGTGCTCCCGGTTTCGCCTTTCCCCAGTCTGTGGGCGTCGCGCCGCGCACCGGGATTTCGTCGTAGGCTTTGTCGGTAAACCCTTTCATCCTGTTTTCAGACTTATCAGACCACTTCGTCTGAAAATCCGACAAATCCAGGCCGTAGTTCGACTGTTTCCGGGCGTCTACCGCATCTCGATAGAATTTGTCCTCGTAATCGAGGATGCCTCGGGCTTGGGCCAGAATTTTACGATTGGCTTCGGGGGAGAGGTCTGCGCCCGCCGCCGCTCGCTGCAACCCATTAAGCTCTGCTGCGGGGGCGCGCCCGCCGATCGTCTTCAGACGGGTAAACATGAGGTTGTACGTGTCCTTCACCATCGTCTGAAAACCGGCCGCATCCACGCCGGCGGTTTCGAGTTTCGGGCCGCCCAGAGCCGCGGAAAGCGCGGCCAATTTAGCCTTGGACTCGGCAAGCGCTCCGGTGTTGTAGGTCTCCAAAACTTCCTGCATGGAGTTTAGGTACGACCGAGTGTCCGCGCGCTCTCTGGCCGTGTTGGCGGCCTCGTCGAACCACTTGGGGTTGCTGGCGATATTACTTTTTTGGGCTTGTAGCTCAGAGAACCCGTCAACAATAAACGGCTTGTTATCCGTGTCTGTGGCTGTGCCCGTCTTCTCTATCTCCTCAGTCCGCTTCGCCGCATCATCCATCAACTTCTTAGCTAAGGGGCCGTTGCCGTCGATAGCTGCTTGTTCGGCCCGCTTGCGCATTACCGTCGGATCAGTATCGGGGTTTTGGCGACGTTTGTTATCCGGTCGATTCAGTATGCTTTCTATTGTTAGCGGTGCGTCTGGGGCGGGCGTGCCTGCGGTCTGCGGGGCGCCTGCGGCCGGCGGGGAGCCTGCGGTCGGCGTGCCTGCGGTCTGCGGGGCGCCTGCGGCCGGCGGGGAGCCTGCGGTCGGCGTGCCTGCGGTCTGCGGGGCGCCTGCGGCCGGCGGGGAGCCTGCGGTCGGCGGGGAGCCTGCGGTCGGCGTGCCGGTGGCCGGCGGGGCGCCTGCGGCCGGCGGGGAGCCTGCGGTCGGCGGGGTGAAGCCCAAATTTACGAGTTTCCGCCATACGGCGTCTTGCTGCGCCTGAAGATCGGCGGGGACACTCTTGCCAACAGTCGCAAACCCTGAGGCGCGCTCGCGCAATACCTCCCAGATTTTTAACAGATTTCCGGCTTCCGTAACTGCGACCTGCCGCTCGGAAACGCCCACACGCTTCGGGATCGCCGCCGTCTCTTCCCCGAGGCGTTCGCGCTGGGCAACCTGGTTCTGGGTGTTTTCGTAGGACTGCGCGCCCGCGCCAAGGCCCTGAAGCACCGCCCCGGCCAGGAACCGGCTGGGCGACGCCGCCATGCCGCCAAGGCCCGACAGAACAGGCACCAGCCAGTCCTGATTACGTTCAACCCAGTTCAGAGACGGTTTCTCGCCCGCCGCTGCCGCCCGTGGTGTGGCCACAGAGGGGGCCTCGTCGGCGCGCTCTTTGGTCAAGGCCGGACGGTCTGCGCCGCCCAAACCGATCCAGCGGGCGAATTTATCAACGTAGCTGTCGACCCTCGTGCCATTCCGATCGGCGATCCCCGCCGTTTCCGGCGAGAGCGGCCGACCGGAGAACCACATCGCCGCGGCCTGCTGCGGGCTGCCGGTTTTGGCCAAGTAGGACCTGTAATGATGATTGAACGTCTGGTCCTGGGCCGCCGGGTCCGCGCGGAACTCGTCCGGCGTCATCCGTCGCCCGAGAGCCGCTTCCGTCCACGGCCCGACGTTGGACCCCATCACTTGGTATGCGCCGTGCGCCCGGTCGGTCGTCCCGTCCTTGCGCGACACCACCGGCCCGAGCGCGTTATACTGACCGCCGCTTTCGATGCTGCGGATGGCGTCTCTGGCTGACTGTATCAGTTTGTCGTGCGGCGGGCTCGACGGCGCCGCGGCCTGTTGGTTAAGGTATTTCGGGACCTCCCGGATCAGTTCGTCGTGCGGCGGGCGCGACGGCGCCGCGGCCACGCCTTCGAAACGCCGTTCCGGGAGGTCCCGAGTGCCGCTTTCGATGCCGCTGATGGCGTCGCCGAACGACGGCGCCGGCTGGTTGCCGCGAAGGCGCGACAGCACCGCGGCCACGCCTTCGGAACGCTGTTCCGGGAGGTCCCAAGTGCCTTCGTCAACACCTTCCGACCCGACGCCGCCGCCGGGGGTACGGTGCCGCCGTTCGACCGCGCCGCCGTTTTTCAGGAACAGCGAAGCGATTTTAGCCAGAGCCGCGATGCTGGAAAGATCGGAGCCTCCGCCGCCCGACGAACTCGGCGGTTGGGCGACCGGCAACGAACGGGGTGGTTCAGTCGGTTCCGGGATATGCCCTTCGTCCCCGTAAGGCCTACCGCCAATCGCGTAGCCCTTTACGCCGCCGCCGCCGAGCGCCATCCCGCCTTGCTGGAAACGACCGCGTTCCGCTGCTTCCTCGGTCGCGGCGTCGTAGTCCACCGTCCGGTAGCCGTGTGACCGTCCCACCGCTTCGGGGTGATGCCGTTCGACTTCCTGCGCCGATAGCCCGATCCGCATACGAGGATCGCCACGGTAGCGGAATTTGATGATGTTCTGGCCGTCGAAGGTCTTGCCGATCTTCTCGACGTCCTCCTTCAGCCGTTCGTCAGAGAAAAACATAGCCGCGATGCCGGCCAGAGCCGCGATGCTGGAAAGATCGGAGCCGCCGCCGCCCGACGAGTTTGGCGGTTGGGCGACCGGCAAAGACTTCGGCGGCTGGGGTGTTTCTGGAATATACCCTTCGTCCCCGTAAGGCATACCGCCAACCGCGTAGCCCTTTACGCCGCCACCACGCTGCCTTTCCGGCGTTTCAGGAGGGATAGGAGGGACCGGCCAGTTTGATGTGTCCTCTTCGCCCGGTTTTGCCCAATCGTATAGCTTTTCCGCAGCGGACCCAAGCGTGCCGAAGTCTTTGACCGCACCGGCCCCGGAGTGAACAGCCTGCAAGCCTTGCTGAAGCTCCGACTGTTGCTGCGGCGCGGGTAGTTTGGCCGTCATCAGTCCTTGCGCTTTGGCGCGTGGGTGCGGGGTGATCCCGTAAGGCCCAGCCGACCCCTCCATGCCGTAGGAGCGCAGCATCTCCAGCGCCTTGGTGACATTGTCGTTCGCGCCGCCGCCGAGCGCCATCCCGCCTTGCTGGAAGTGCCCGCGTTCCGCTGCTTCCTCGGTCGCGGCGTCGTAGTCCACCGTCCGGTAGCCGTGTGACCGTCCCACCGCTTCGGGGTGGTGTCGTTCGACCTCCTGCGCCGACAGCCCGATCCGCATACGAGGATCGCCACGGTAGCGGAATTTGATGATGTTCTGGCCGTCGAAGGTCTTGCCGATCTTCTCGACGTCCTCCTTCAGCCGTTCGTCAGAGAAAAACGACGCGGGCTGCGTCGAGGCCGTCGAGGACCCCGACAGCGCGCCGGTCCCTTCCGCGATATTCGCGAGGAACTGTGCCTGCTGATACGGGTGCCCCTGCTGCTGCAAAAACTGGTTGTATAGCGCCGACAGCCCGGCCTGCTGCGTCTGCTGTTCCTGGCCACCCGCCGTCAATTGCGCGTTCGCTCCCGTCAGCGCCGCCGTCTGCGCGCCCGAGCCGATCTGCGCGATCTGCGCGCCCGCGCCCAACTGACGGGCAAGGTCCGCTTGCCGCGCCGACAAATCCACACCTTGCTGCTGCTGCGCCGTGGTCAGCGCCGTGCCAAACCCGGAATTGAGCAATTGCGCGTTCGACTGCGAGTTGGCGAGGTTCTGCTGGTAGGCGAGGTTACCCGCCGCGATCCCGGCCCGATCGCCACCGAACGCCCCAGATTTGATCGCCTCGCCCTGAAGGCCGCTGCGTTGCTGGGCGTTCTGCTGTTCCTGACCGGCCAACTGGCTGGCGAACACGCTGTTCATAAAGGGTGAAAAGTACTGACCAATCTCGCGGCCCGTGATCGCGTTTGGATCGGCCGTTCCCGCGCCCGCCTGCGTCAACTGCGCGCCGCGCGTGAAGAATGGTTGCGCCATCCCGGCGGCGTTGTTCGTGTTCGCAATCCCGGACTGCTGCGCGCCCGTCAGCGGGGCCACAAACGCGTTCGGGTCGCTGCTATAGGATTGAAACGGCGTGCTCGCCGCCTGTTCGGCCCGAGTGTTGACTGAGTTGTACCGCGCCAGGACCTCCGGCGGAACCTGAACCTGCGAAGAAGACGCAGCCGATTTTCCGCCCATACCTATGCCGCCTTTTCAGCCGCAGCGGCGCGCCAACCGCCCGTCTGCGCTCCGTAGAGAAAGAACGCTCCGGCAGGCGCGCCGAACTGCCGCTCGTAGAGCCGGACCTTGGCCGCCGTCCGGGAATGGCTGAGAACGCCGATAATCAGCGGAATTCCGAGGCCGTCCGCCGCTTTTTTGCTGAAGTCGGTAAGGTGTTTCGCCCGGCCGCCCTGGGCCGCACGGTATTCCTTGCCGACAAAGATCGCTCGTTCCTCCAGCACTGGCTCCTGGGAATACCACACCTTGCCGACACGCAGCAGAACGCCGCCCTCCAAACCCTTCGGCCCTTCAATGACGCCGACAATACCGTGGTCTCGTTCAAGCGCGGGCCACACCTCCTGAAGGATATGCACTGGATTGGGCGTCAGAAACGCGTTCTCCTCGCAGGACTCCAGGCACAGCTTCATAACAGCGTCCACATCCGCGGTGGTGGCCGTACGCATCCTGAAGGGCGGGGTTTCCATGTCAGTCCTTTTTTGGTCCCGGTAAGCCAGAGAGCGTCTTGATTGTGGAAGATCGCATTTTTTTCACGAACGCATCAAGAACTCTGTGGCCGTCGTCAAGCGAGCCTTTTCCGATCTCTACCACATCCAAGGGGTGTACCACGAATTCGCCCCCCGCCGCTACGATTGGAACCGAGCCGCCGGACGCCTTATGCGGGGCGGTCACACCATACGGCATGCCGCCGCCGGGCGGCGTGGAGCCGTAGAACCTCTGGCCGAACATATCCTTGGCGACCTGGAACCCCGCCGATGTGTTCCCTTCGCCCATGGCCGACACAATGTCGGCGGGCAATACGTAAGACCCGGAGTGGACGTGCATCGGCAGATGGTCCGTGCGGCCCGCTACAGCGCTGTGGATAGGGCCGACGTGGACGCCGGGGGGTGAACGCATGGTCAGATCGCCTTCGAGTAGGTGACGTTCACAGATTGCCCAGCGCCGGGCACGACGACCAGGCCAGCCGTGAACACCTGCCCGGTCTGCACGATGCCCACGGTCGCCGGGACGACGATCAGCGCGTTACCCGCCGCCACGCCCGCCACTGTGTCTGAATCGTAGGCGGTGCCTGCCGCTCCGGCGACCAGGACGGCGTAATTGACCAGCCGACCGGGGCCGGTCGTAATGAGCGTTGCCGCCGTCACCGTGTCCGAGGTCGATTGCCCCTGCCCAATCTGAAGGGTCACGGTCGCCGCGCCGATGGCGGTCACGAGGTTTTTGATCGCGGTGAGGATGTCGCCCAGAGATACCATCAGAATTTCCCGTCCGGCATGACGCGGTAGCGGATGTAGCCCAGTCGCCAGAAAGACGCGTTGTTTGGCCCGCTGGCGATTGTCATTGACACCATTCTGGCGCGCATCCGGGGCGTGACGAATGTGGTAGATCGTGTGATGTCGTAAGGCCCTTGCGTGCGCTCCGCCCCTCCGGGGTAATCGATGCCGGTCAGCGTGATTTGGATTTGAGCGGCGGCGGCCTCGTTCGAAGCCCCCCACTTCATGTCCGGCCAGATTTGGTCGACGAAAGCCATATATTCACCCTCGTCGAGCGCGAAATAGTCGATTGTGAACGTCGTCGGGATCACAGCGCCGTCCGCGAGATTGCCCGTCTCGTGCTGATACAGGTACCGGTTCGACCCCGCCCCAATCGGAGAACCTAGGACGGACTGGTCAAGCCACGCGGTGCGGGAAAGCGTCCCGAAGTCCCAGGCCCGCAGCACCGTGTTGTATTTGATGTAGGAGTCGATCTCCGACGCTCCCGAGCTACAATAATACCAACTGATCTCGTTGAACTGCGAGTTGGGCGCGACGCGGATTTTCGCCACCGCGTCCGCCTCGGTGTTCATGTTCTGAAAAACAGCGTCCCAGATCGGGCACACCAGCGGCCTCACGCCGTCGCCGGAAAGGGTGAAGAACTGCGTCAGGCTCATCCAGTAGACCGCGCCGCTCAAGACGCCCGCCGCTTTCGGCGCGATCAGGCCGCAGCCCGCCCCGACCTCGTTGAACCCGTAGATGTAAGGCTGGTTGATGTATTGGGCCGTCCACACACCCACGTCCGTCCAGAAGATAAGCTGCTGCGGTCCTTGCAGCCCCCCGACGATCCGGCTCCCGCGGGAGATGCGGTAGGAGCCTGCCTGATTGGTCGAAGTCCCGACCCACGTCGTGAAGTCTTGAATGTCGCACCAGCGGATAAGCAGCGGGTCGATGACGCCCGTGAACGTCGATCCCCACGCGATGACCTGGCGCTCCGGCATCGCCACCAGTATCCCTTGGTTGGCGGTCGGAGCGTTTGCGATCACAGAGGCGATCGGCTGATTGGTGTTCGGGTCCCAGACGTAGATCGAGCCGCCGTAAGGGCACGCGAGCAGCAGCTTTCCCCAGTTGTCCAGCGTCCAGTCCGTCGCCGTGATCGCTGTTCCGGGGCTGGTCGTGGGCGCGGTCCCAGAGCCATACCCGCCCGTTCCATATCCGCCGACGCCAAAACCCGAACCGACCGCCAGCGACCCAGCGCCGATGTGGTAGAGGTAGCGCGCGTTCCCACCGTTCTCGTAAGCCGAGGACCCTGCGTTTGCCGCCGACGAGCATTGAATGGTGAACGTATTGGCTGTGGGTGTCGTCAGCACGAGGTAGTCGCCGTAAATGACCACAGTGTTCAGCGTCGTCGATACCAGCGCCGTAAACGTGGACTGCCCGGCCAGCAGCCCGTGCGCGGTCAGTGTTACCGTTACCAGAGAACTGCCATTGACGGTCGCGTACTGCGGGACCGCGCCGCCCGCCACGACGTTTGCGTTCGCGACCTGCGTGTGCCCGAACCGATCCTGCGCGACGATCGAGTAGTGGTCGGCGTCGATCGCCGTCGCGGCGTAAGACCCAAACAGCACCAGGCCGCCGACGGCGATCTGCGTCTGAACGTCCACAGTGTCGTAGCCGGTGATGTTGCTCCCGACGTCCAGGATGGTCACGACGCCGCTGCCGATAGTCGTGGACGCGGCGACAGCCGGATTGGTGGTCGAAGTCCGGGGTGTGATGGTTGTGTTGGTTCCGGACGCCACGACGGACAGCGACGACTCCGCGCCGACCGCCAGGTAGTTGCTCGCGTTGATGTCCGCCCACGCCCACAGCGCCCGGACGAGCGAACTGATCGTATTCGCGAAATATTTGACCCAGCCGCCAATGGGCTGCACGAGCGCGCGGCCCTTCGCGTCAGGCACAAACCGAATCAGGTTTCCGTCGTTGATGCCGGCATCGGGGAACACAGGTGTCGTGTTCTGATCGACGCCGGGAACGAGGACGATCGCGCGATGGGCCACGGCCTACCCTCGCGAGGGCGACGCGACCGGCGCGGGCGACATGGACGCCCAGCCGGAGGACTGGAACTTCTTCCGGGCTTCTTCGACCGTAGCGCCCTTCAGAAGCGTCATATACTGCGACTCGTAAGAGACGGGCATTTGCGGATCGTTTGCCGATGCGCCGGAGAAATTCCGCTGGTAGGCGGAGACGTAGACCATGGACGCCATGATGAATAGGTCGGGCAGATACAGCGAGATGAACGTGCTGGGGTTGCTGGCGGACAGCGAGTCCGGCCGCACCGTGCCGACCAGTTCAATCGTATAGGCGGCGTTCGGCCACGGCCCGAGAACGAACGCGTTCTGGTTCAGCAGCGCGAAATACTGTGGCAGACCGGCCCCGGTGTTGCTCGGGTAGACCATGTTCAGGAAATCGGTCGTGGTCGAGAGCAGCGGCACGCGGGTTCCCAGTTCCGGGTTGGTCGTGCCCGCTGGCGAGATCAGGTTGATCTGTTGCAGCGTGACGAACGCGGATACCGGGATGTTTACCTGCCGAGTGCCGGATGCCGTGGCGTAACTGGTGTTTGTGGCCACGGTGGTCAGGAAGTCCAGGTCGCGGCACATCCGGTTTTCGGCGTAGGTGATCGCCTGCGGCAGAATGATCTGGAAATTGGCATCGTTTGAAGCCACGACCGCCAAGGTGGCGATCTGATCAACGTAGGTGGCGTAGGTGAGGCCCGTGGTCATTTATTGGCCATTACAGTCACGGTTCCCGACGAACTGCGCGCGACAAGCGCCCCGTCCGAGGACCGGCAGAAGACGACGAACCCCGTGGCGGGCGTGGGCACCGAAACAGCTACGAACGGTGTGATGTTTAGGCCGCGAGCGAGCGTCACGTCCTGGCCTACCGTCAGCGTGTTCGTGACCTTTACCGTGGGCGCGGGAAGCCCGCTTCCAAGCGTCACGTCGCCTTGCGCGTTCAGCGTCCCTGTCACGGTGAGCGACGCCACGGTGGACCCAATGCCGACGGCGTAGTCTTTGACCTGCGAAATCGTAATTCGCACGGACGACCCGGCCTGAACCGCTTCTAATTGCTCCGACCCGCTGAGTGCGATCGCCGCGGGCAGGTTCGGTATCTGGACGACGGTCATGTCAGAGGCCCTGTTTCTGGAACGCTGGTGTTGCCGGGAGGCACGCCAGGATCGTCGTTGCCGGGCGCGTTCGGGTTGGTGCCGGGACGCGTGTTCAGGCCGCCCGGGGGCTCGCCGGTTTGCTGCGGCACTCGCGTCCGGCTATCCTGGGTGATGCGCGTGTCGCCACCCCATATTGGCGTTCCCGTCACAGGATCGACTGTGTTCTGCCCCGAGGTCGTCCGATTGTCCTGGCCTGCCGCGATGAAGTCCATCGGGCGGGGATTCAGGATCGGCAGCGGATCAGCCGGGATGATTTTGGCACGCAACTGCTCCTGCGGGCGGTCCTGGCAGGGCGGGCACACCAGTAGCCGCAGGTTCACCAGCGCCGCGCCGGACCAATCATATTGCCAAGCCAAATTGACGTGGTTGTATCGGAATCCGCAGCGGTCGCAGATGGCGTGAGCCTGCGGGCTTCGCGCGCTGGTCCTCGCTCGGCCGGTGATGGACCCGTATGCCATGCTTAGGGCCTATAGTAGCCGGATAGCTGCGGCGCAATGTACATGTTCGCCTGCTCGATGTTCTGGGCTGCGGCGATGTCGTAAGCCTCGTCGGCCGCCGCCTTCAACGGCGTCGCCATCGGGGGGTTCCAGATGATCGCGAGGCGCGCGGCAAGGGCGTAAGCGAACGCCTCCAGCCATAGGTAGGGGATTTCCACCGTGTTGGCGTTTGTCATTTCCGCGTCCTGAATCTGCCGCACTCGGTAGTACTTCAGGTATTGCGCGCTCGTGCCGTCCGGGACGCACCACAACGTGATCGTCGGGGCCAGGAGCCGGTCGAACCAGAACGAGGATACCGTCCCTTGCTGGTCCTTGTTCGGATAGCTGGCGTATTCCGTCCGGCTGATCGGCAGGATGATCCGGTCGGTCTCGGTGGAGTTCTGCACGAGCGCCGTATAGGCGTCCAGAACGGTCACAGTGTTCGCGGCGACGGAGTACGTCGCGGTGCCTTGGACCAGCGGCACCGTCACGAGGTCGACGGCCCACAGGTTCACGCCCTGGTTGGCCCACCGTGACAGCAACAGGTTGGCGGACATGCGGGCTGTTTGGAAATGCTCGACCAGAAGGGATGTGTTGCGCAGCCCAGCGAGGTTGAACGCATACAGGACCAGTTTGCCCAGGGATGGGTTGAAGTCGTAGGTCCCGCTTGTGGTCATTTACCGCTCCCCGGCTTGCCTCACGTACAGAACAACCGTCCCGGACCCGGAGGTAATGTTGATCGAGACCGCCTTGCACGGAACCGTGAGGTTCCCGGACGCCGCGGAGTCCAGGCCGTTCATGCCGCCGACAGCGAACCAGGTCGCCGAAGCTGCGACGTAACCCGCGTCCATTGGGTCGTCCAGGGAGAACTCGATGTTGTAAGTCGCGGTGCCCGTCAACGTCGTGCCGAGGCCCACGTTGAACGGGTTGCCGAAATTGTTCACGGACAGGACTCCGCTCCTGCCCGTGCCCGCCTTCGACGTGTTCATCGCGGCTGACATCAGCCGATCTCTTTTGACGCCGTCGGGGACCTGTCGCCCATGTGCGCGGAGGACAACGGGGCGCTGTTCGATCCCGTTCGACCGCCCGAGGCGCGGGCTTTACGGGCTATGCCGCCTCTCTTCAACCCCAAGTCGGACGCGGTGTCGTAGGATTTCATGCGTTCACGATCCTCCGGGTCTGCCTGGGCGCGCATATCGCGCAGAAGCGCTTCTTCGCCGGGGGACGCGCTGCGTTCTGCGGACGTGTTGTATTTTGCCGTCAGACGGTCAGCTTCGATTTCTCCAGGCGTCGGGCCGGATTTTACGGCCACAGCAGGCCGCGGGCGTGGGGTGGGCTGGGGTTGCGCGCGCGCCGGTCCGGTGCCCGTCAGCGCGCCCTCGCCTGGGGACGGGCTGCGCGCGGGCTCGTAAGACCGGGGCGGCGGCGAACCGGGGGAAGACGAGTCTTTGCTGCCGTTGTAGCCGAGAAGCGCGGCGGCACGGTCGCGGCGGGTCGGACCGAGCAGGCCGGAACTGTAGCCGATCGGGTCGTTAGAAATGTATTTGGACGAGGACCCGGCGTTTTTGCGGATCACTTCGCGCTTGGGTTCGGGAGCCTCGTCGGGACGGCCACGCAGGCCGGAGCTTTCGCCGATCGGTTTGTTTTGGATGTATTTGGACTTCATGTCCTCGAACATCGACTTTCGCTTGGGGGTGTCCGTGCTACCGCCCTCGGTTTGGCCGCCGAACTTGCGCGGCTTCCGGCCAGCGTGACCCATCGCCTTCATGCCTTCGACCATGCCGACGCGCTTTATCTTGGCGCGACCGCCGGACTTGCGTGCCTCGGCTGCGTTCTCGACAGCGGAGTTGTTGTTGTTGGAACGGGCCGGGCGATCGTCCCGGTCCATCCGGGGCTCGTCCACGCCCATGTCCATCTTGCGCGGCCGGGAAACTTTGCGACCCTTCATGTCGGTGTCCTTACGCCTGTGCCACGCCGAAGAGGCCGGTGGAGGAAGAGATGTTCGCGAGGCTGGGGGACTGCGTAAACACCAGCCGTTTTGTGCCGTCCGACGCCGACTGAACCGCGTAGGTGCCGCGAACGTCACCTGTGGTCGTCGTCGCTGCAAGCGTCACAGCCGCCAGATACCCGGTGGTCGCGGTGATCGCCGCCCCGTTCCAGGTGATGTTGACATCGCCGCCCGCGTTGCCGGAGTAGTAGGCATCGGAACGGATCGGGAACCCGAACACGTCTCCGGTGCCGACCGACACGTTCGAGCCGGACAAACTGCCGCTGTAGGTGATCGAGGAGACGTATTTGAACGCCTTCTTGCCCGAAGCGAGGGTCGCGTTTGGCCCTGTGATCGCCTCCGACATCGGGTACCCATAGGTGTCGTAGCCGTTCACGGTGAACGTAGCGCCGCTATCGTTGCCGACGGACGTGATGCGGACGTTACGCGCGATTAAGCGGGATGGGTCCCACATGCGAACCGAGCCGTCCTGGCCAAACACGCGGGAAGACAGGCCCGCGGTGCCGGTGATGGTCGTGGACGTCACAGTCTGAGAGGCGGATACCTGATAAGTGCCGGTCCCTGCGAAGGTGCCCGTCAACTGCCCGATAATGTAGGTTCCGGCAGCAGCCCCGGTGGCGAGGACCATGCCGGGCAGTATGATGCCGGAACCGACCACGGTAACGGTCATGGTCGGCACAGCGGTTGACGTGGCCGCCGCGATGGATGCGGTCACACTGAACACCGGCCCGTCAATCAGCAGCGCGGACGCCACCGCCGCCCCAGTAAGCGAGTTGGTCAGCGATTGGCCGACGGTGATGCCGGAACCGGACGAGGATACCAGCGTCAGCGCTCCGCCGGACGGCACGGCAGCCGCGACGATGTTCGTGGCGGACATCGTGGACGGCGCGTAGGACGTGGTCAGGATGTTGTTCGTCCCCAGCCACCCAAACGTCGGGCGGTCGGCGGGACGACCGGGGGAGTAGGCGAACGGCAGACGCGGGTCCATGATGCCGGAGCCGTTGGTAAACAGCGACGGCGCGATCTGCCCGTTGTAGTCCGAGCCGGACGGAGACTGCCCGAAGGCAATCACCGGGCCGGAAAATGCGGTAATGCTCACGGTCTGGAACTCCTTACGAGGTCGGGAACGAAGCCCAGATCGAGCGCCAGTTGAAGTAGCCGAACGAGTAGCGCTCGTAGCCGGTCACGAACAGGTTCTGCGTCAGGAAGTCCACCTGCATGTCGGTCTCGAACGGGCGGCGCTCCATGTAGGACATCCCGGCGATGTTCGTCAGCAGGAACCACGCGTAGGCCGAGGTCAGGAAGTCGTTGACGATGTAGCCTTCGGACAGGCCGCCGGCCGCCGACTGGATGGCGTTCACGTCGTTGTCCGCGGTGCCGGGGCGCAGTTCCGTCTTGGTCAGGCGGATAGCCACAGGTTCGAGGTTCGGCGGGACGACCAGCTTGCGCGCACGAGCGAAGATTTTCAGACCGGCGAGGTCCTGGAAGTTCGTGCGGATGGAGATCATGCCGTTCAGCAGCGATCCCTCGTTCAGATCGACCTGCGTGGTCGGCGTGTTGGCGATCGTGCTGCCATCGATTGGGTGCGCGGTGGAGCATAGGGCCACGCCGTCGCCGCCGATCGCCGCATTGTAGGTGGTGGCGGTGTTCAGAACGTTCGCGCCGTAGATTTCCTTGGTCTGGTGGAAGCTCTCGACCAGCCCGAGGTTCGACGACGGGAACTGCGACTTGTAGAGGTTGTCGTCGATGGCCTTGCGTGTGATCGCATAGCCAAGGCCGATCTCGTTGTGCTCCTGGTTGTAGACGTAGCGCTCGCCCGCACCGGAGTCGAACGTCGTCATGCCGCCTTCGGTCTTCAGCCGGGCCGGTCCAAGGAACCGCATTTCGGCGGTGCGTTCCAGCGCCATGCCGGACGTGTACTTGGTGAAGATTTTGTCGAACTGCGAGGGGATTTGAGCGTATTTCCCCTCGACGCCACGGAGGCCCGGAAACAGAAGGTCTCGAATGGATGAAAGATTAACGGCCATGGTCGAGCCTCCTTACGAGATGCCGGTGGGACCAGCGCCGTTGGAGCGCATGATCTCGTTGTTGAAGCCGACAATGACTTGGTTATACGCCGTCGTCGGGTCCGTGCCGTTGAATCCCGGCGGGGACGTGACGAGGTCGATGACGATGAACGGGAGCGTCACGGTGGTTCCGAGCGTGTTCAGATACGCCCCGGAAAGCCCTGTGGCTGTGTTGCCGGTGCCGATCGCGAACTGGGCGTACTGCCCAATCGGCGAAGAGGTCCAGGTCGTGGACGTGCCGGTGATGTTGAACGTGGTGCCGTTGCCCTGCACCGTGAACCGAGCGTTCGGATCATCGATGATGTAGGCGGTCACGTCGCCGGTCGCGTCGGAGCCGGGCCAGAAGTTCGACCACACCGTGCGCTTCTGGGAGACGGAGGTGTATTTGCACCCCGAGAAGACGCCGGCCAGGTTCGTGGTCCCCGCCGCTGCCTGGGTGATATACCCGTTGGCGGTCGAGATGACCGGCATGACCGGGTCGCCTTGGTAGATCGCGGTCGCGTTGGTTGACGCGATTCGGCGGACGGAGGTCGAGAACGTCGGGGCACCGCCCGCGCTGCCGAAGGCTTGCATGAAGCCAAACGGCGCATTGGTATTCGCCATGAGAGTTCGTCCCTTTCGGGATTAACCTTCATCACGCACCGAGCGGACTACGGCCAATTGCATCAATCCTCTCACCGAGAGAGGCCAATCACACGCCTAGGACGCAATGCGCCGCGGCGTCAAGCGAAATCAATCCGGAACCTGGAATCTCTCCATGGTTTTTGACAGTTTCGGCGCGGTGCGGTCCATCTGGCCGGGTTTCGTGTCCGCCAGTTCGGCCTCCTTGATCCGCACCTGATTGACCGCTTCCTGATGGTCGCGCGCGCGAAACCGTTCGGTGATCTGCATGGGGCGTTCCATCAGCATCAGGCCGCTGCGGAGAATTGTCGTTTCGACGGTGCCGCGCGGCATCAGTTCAGGGTGCCGAGACGCCGGAACCGCCACCCAGCCGGTACTTGCCAACTGGACTTGATAGGTTGGGTCCTCGCGGTTGTAGACGGTGTGTCGACGCCACGCGTAGTCCCACCCGTCCGGGATGGAGTCCGGGGAGATGTAGAACTCGTCCTGAGCGGCCGGCAGATTCCCGCCGAAGTGCCCCATGATCTCGGCGGCACGGCGCTCAGCGGCTGCGCGCGGCGTTTCCGGTCGCACTTCCTGCCGCACGGGCGGACGAACGGGGGTTGTGGTCTGAGACATCAGTGCAGCTTCCCTTGTTTGGCCAGTTCGAGCTTATGTTTCGCGTATTGCTGGTAGGTGAGGCCGTTCATTCGGGCGACTTCCTGCTCATCGGCGGTCAGCGTGACCCTGTTGCTTGAAGAGCCTTGCGGGGCGACAGCGCCGCGCGATACTGGGGCGCTGGCGGGCGCTGGCGGGGGTGATTCAGCCTTGCGGATACCGTAGTGCTTCTCGATTGAGCGGAAATAGTCGTCCGTTTCGGCTTCGTAGCCGTCAGCCAACGCCATGTGGTGCGCGGCGATCAGCCGATTCTTGTTTGCCGCCGTCGCGATCGTTTCCGGGTTTTTACGCACCCAATCTGCTGCCCGAGGCGGAAGCGCCTGCGCGGTTTGCTCAATGTCGTCGGTGCGAACGGAGCGTTTCGGCTCCGCCGACCGGGCTTCCATGGCGGCGCGGCCACGCTCCAGGTCTTGCAGGTGGGCCGCGGTGGTCGTCATCTCCGACATAACGGCGGCGGCGACATCAAAATCGTCGACGGACAGCGCGGCGGCGTATTTCTGTGTCAGTTGAGACCGTGTTTCTTTGATCTGGGTGATCGCGGTCTCAACCAGCGTGCGATTAACGTCCTCGACCTCGCCTCCGGCCCGTTGCGCCTGCGCTTCGGCGGCGCGGCGGGCCGTTTCGGCCTCTCGAACGCGGTTTTCCGCCTCCACGAGTTTTTGTTTGAGGTCTTCGACACCCTCATCGAGCGCCATTTCCGGCGTTTGCGCGGGGGTTTCGGCGGTGTCGACGAGAATTTCTTCGTCGTCTGCCGGGACGGTCACAGTTTCGGACATGCTGACCTCAAAAGATGATTTCAGGGCTGTCGACGCGCATCCGAATGGACGTGTCGGACAGGATTCGGCACATGACGCCGCGAATTTTCAGCGCCCAGCCGTCCGATGCGCGGTAAACAATCCAGTCGTGCAGCTTCAGTTCGTCGTCCTTGAACCATTGGCCGTCGCCGGAGTCGAACGCCGTCGGCCCGTGTGCGACAATCAGGCCGACTTTGGATTGGAAGTCGTCTTCGGCTCGCACAGTATCGGGAAGGTAGATGCCGCCGGCCGTTTTTTCCGAACGGATATTGACCACAACCAGCACCTGGTTGTTCAGGACGTGAATACCCGTCAGATCACCGAGACTGTCGAGTATTTTCTGCTTTTCTTCGTTCATCGTTCCACCTGTTCAAGCGTCTGCTTCAGGATTTCCAGCGCGAGTTCCAGACCCGCTACGATACCGCAAACCCGTTTGTAGTCCGCGAAGTCCGCGGCGGACCCGGAAATCAGGGACGCCGCGTGCTCCGCTATGCTTTCGTTGACGCCCGCCTCGAACGCAGAGACGAGCGTCCGTAATGTGGCCACGTCAGGCGATCTTTTCCAGGCGGCCGACGCCGCTTCCGGCCCCCGCCGTCATGTGGTGCACGCGACCGCCAGCCTTGCGGGGCAACAGCGCTCCCGGCGGCGGGCCGGCCATCGCGCCCGGAGGCAGTCCGCCACCCATCGGCGGCATCGGGCCTGGGCCGGGCACGGGAACCGGCATCGCCCCACCGCCCATCGGCGGCATCGGCGCGGCGGCACCTTTGGATGGGGCCATCGAGATCACAATGTTGGTCGTGGCGGCCCCTTTGCCTGTGCGACCGCCACGGTTCATCGATCCGGGAAGCGGCGTGCCGGACTTCTTTGTGAAGCCCATGCGGCCTGTCGGGACGCCGGAGCGCTGCGTGGACGCGGCGAGTTCGTTCAGCAGTTGGCCACCCGAGGCACGGGCTTTGCGTGCCGTACCGCCGCGCTTCAGCCCCATGTCGGACGCGGTGTTGTAGGCTTTCATGCGCCCCTCCGGTTCCGCGCTGGCTGGGCCGGTGCCAGTCATAGCGCCCTCGCCTGGGGAACGCCGTTCTGGGAGGTCCCAAGTGCCGCTGTCAACCAGTTCGCCGGGCGTCGGGCCGGACTTCGCGGCCACGGTGGGGCGAGGCCGGGGGGAAGGTGTGGGCTGCGCGCTGCGAAGGCGGGACATAACGGTGGCAACGTCTTCGCCTGAAGGTGCGCTGCGCGGGGGGGCGCTCGTCGGCGAACCGGGGGAGGACAAGTCTTCGCTGCCGCCGTAGCCGGTCGGCGCGGCGGCGGCGCGGTCGCGGTTGTATTTGTCTATGCGGCGCTCGAACATCGATCCCTGCTTGGGAGCGGGTGTTTCGGGTGTTTTGTTCCCAAACAGCGACCTCAGTTGCTGCCACGCCGACTCCCCGCCCGCGCCGCCGCCCCCAGACCGACCGCCGCGCTTGAACCCGCCGTCGTGCGGCGCGCCGAACTTCTCGGCGTTGGCCTTCTTCACGTCGCGGTTGACGAAGTCGTTGACTTCCTGCTGGTCCAACTGCGCGCCGCGCGCCTTGCGATCGCTCCGGGCAGCGGCTTTCACGCCCTCGACCTTGCCGCCGCGCTTGCGCGCCTGCCGCGAGATGGGCTGCATGCCGGTCTTCGCGCCCGTGTTCATCGGCGCGCACGGCTCCCATGTGGACGCGTCCACCTTCTTCGAGTCGCCGTTCGCCAGTCGGTGAGCCTTGGCTTTTGCCGTCGCCCGCAGTGCCTTTGGATCGATCATTTGCTGCTCCTTCGTACGACGCGCAGGGCACGAGCCACAGCGCCGCCGCGATTAAGTTCCGGCAGTTCGGCCAGAGCGAACGTCTTCCCGACGCTGGGCGTCCCGGTGCCGGGCTGGACGAGCTTACGCCACGCCGTGTTCAACGGGTCGGACGGCTTTGGGCCGATCCAGTCCGGGGTGGACGGGGCGTCACCGGGTTTCGCCGGCGGCACCAGGCCGATGCCCGGCACCCCGGCGGTGTTCGAGTAGGTGTCGGTGCCCTCTCCAGCGCCGTCGGACGGGCCGTTACCTGCGCCTGCATCGTTTGGGCCGCCGTCGTTGTCTCCCGCGCCGACCCCAGTGTCCCCGCCGACCTCGCCGTCAGATTGGTACGCCCTACGGGGTTTCAAAGCCGCGCGAACAGCGGCCACAACGAACGCCGGTTGGTCCTTCAGCGGCTTCGACCAGTCCAGAACCCGGCTAACCCGTCCCATGAATACCGTTCCCCAAGTCCGTGAGCGCTTCCTGCACCGCGCCCACGGGTAGTGCGCTCTCCGCGTCAAGGCGCAACATGTCCGCTACCAGCTTCGCTTGCTCGATTGCAAGATCGGCTTCACGGTCCTTGTCGCGATTTAAGTCGTCCGCACCCGCGCGCTGCTGCTGAAACTCAATCTGCCGCGCCCGCGTGTCCTCGGCCTTCGCCTTCAGCGCCATCTCCATCTCGGACGGCCCGGACTGATCGGGGTTCATCAACTTTGCCTGCGCCAGTGCCGCGCCGGTCTGCGCGCCGAGCATCCGCGCGTCCGCCGTCTTCGCTTCCGACGCTGCCTTCGCCTGCGCGGCCAGCAGTTCGGGCGGCGGCGCGCCCTGGGCGGCGGGCGGAGCCATGAACTGCTCGGGGTTCGACCAGCCAAGGGCCGTCAGCGCCATCTTATCCACGGCGATCGGGTCGTATAGGCCGGGCTGGGCCGCCTGAAGCTGTTTCAGCGCCGCGACCTTCATCAGCCGTTGAGAGTGGCTTGCCGTGTTCGGGTCGGCCTGGGGGACGAGTTCACAGTCGTTCAGCGCCTGGATCAGCAGTTCTTCGTTCCACTGCATTGTCGGCTTCCGGCAGCGTTCCCAGAAGCTCTCCGGGTGCTCGCGGAATACCTTAACCAACAGGCGGAACTCGTCGGCCTGGGCCGCGTGCATGCGCTTGTGGACGGCGTTCAGGACCTTCTGCGCCTGCTCGATCATCGCCAGCGTGGTTCCGACCGGAGCGTCCGCGCGCCCCTCGCCCACGGCCTGCTCGCTGGTCCCGCCGACGCGCATGCCGGTCTGCGCCATGTTGTCCGCCAACTGCATCAGGGCTTGGGATGGCTCCTTGTAGGGCAGCGGCATGACGGCGTCCTGGATGCGCGCCCCCTGCGTCTTGATTGGCGCGCCGCCTCCGGGCGGAACCCGGAACATGTTCGTGTTCTGCCGCCCGCCGGTATCGCCATACAGGAAGCCGGGGAAGCACGCATACATCCCGGCGTCAAGCAGTTCACGCCACGCCGCGGTCAGGGCGTTCGTGGTGTTCCCGAGGATGTGCAGCAACCCGATATCATAGAATCCGAAGCCGGGGACGAACGCGTATTTCACGAACGTATCGCGCTTCTGCGGCAGGTCGTCATCACTCGGCGGGTAGTCCCGCACCAACGACAGTACCTGCTGCGTGGCTACATCGATCGTCGCGCGGTAAGGCACCTCAAGCCCGCTCGGCTTGCCCTTCCATTTATGCTCGAACCCCTTCAGGTCCAACTCGCAGTAGCACTCGTAAATCTCCCGATCCTCGTTCGCTTCGGCGGAGTAGATCGGCGCGATGCCGGCGATGGACTGCTGTTCCTGCTTCAGCGCGTCCGTCTGGATAGGCGCGGCCACAGTCAGGGGGATGTTACGGTAGACGCCCAGGATTTGCAGGCGCTTCAGGACCGAGTGCGTCATCACGACGCGGTGCGTCACGCGCCGGGCGTTCCGCAGATCGGTCGCCGATTGGTTTACGATCAGGTCGGCGGCGTCTACGGACTCGCTGACGGGGCGACGGCGGATCGGGCAGAAATAGACCTTCTTGAACGCGGACCCGCCAAACCCGAGCATCAGCAGCATGCGGTCAGTGTCCGGGTAGTATTCCGTCGCCGTGGCCGTCAAATAGTGGTTCAGGTCTTTTTCCAGCGCGTCGGCCAACCGGTCCTGCTCTGTCGTGGAGCCGATCGCGTCGTTCCTGACCTTCACGGGGCCGTCGGTCGGCAGCATCTCGGATCGGGCGTTCGCCTGGAATCGTAGCAACGCCTCCAGCAACAGCGGATGCCGGACGCGGCTGGTCCCGGCCACGCCGTTCGTGTCGCCTACGGAGTCGCCGATCTCGGAGCGCAGTCCGAGCAGCTTCAACCCTTCGGCACGGGACTCGATGTAGTCCTTTCGGCTCGTTATGTCGTCGTTGATGCCGCGCAGCAGGTCGTTCGCCACGCGCCCCAGTTCGTCGGCGTCCACGCGTTCGGCGAGGTTGTCGTACCAACCGGGTGGGGCGGCGTCCTCGTCGTCGACCAGCGACTTGCCATCCAGCGAGACGGTCACAGTGCCGTCGTCGTTCTCCAACTCCAGCACGACAGCGGGTTCGTTGTCCGGTTCCGGGTCGGGGATGATCGGTAGTGTTTGGAGCACGCCGAAGCCTACGGGGGAGGCCGGCATGCGGGAGGACAGGAGGGCGTCAGACATTGGGGGTGCTCTCAGTCGTGACCGACCGTATGCCGACCGCAGCGGGCGACGCTGCCCGCTCGTGCTGGTCTTGCTCGGTGGCGGTCGGCATACGGTCGGTCACGATGGATACAAGGGCGCGAAGGCCCCGCTGTGATATTGAAGTGCTTCCGACATCTCGGCCATACGCTCCTCGTTCCGCTCCAAAACCCCGATCTCCCGGACGTGCCGGAGGGCTTGCGACACCGTATCTACCAGATCGTCGTGCTTTCCGCGCGGAAAAACAGAGGTTTGCGTGATTACCTGATCGGCCCAGGACCGATCGGGGGCGAATACCATGCTTTCCGAGAACAAATGCTGAACGGAATACAGGCGCGCCAGCTTGTCCTGCCCCTTCGGATCGACCAGCTTTACCGACCAGTCTTCCCACGCGAACAGGCGGCGCAGTTCTTGCGCGACGCTGTAACCGCTGGCTTTGTTCTCGATCAGCAGCGTGTCAACCTTGAATTTCTTGCAGGTTTGGACGGTTTTCTGGACCAAATCGTGCAGTTCAAGCCGTTCAGCCCACGCCGCCATAAGCATGATCCGGGACCCGTGCTCGGAGTAGGCGCGCGTCACCGTTCCGTCCGGCATCATCATTTCCCGCGCGACTGGGTCGGCGGAGTAAATTCCCCAGATCGTCAAGGCCGAGAAGTCGTTTTCCGCTTTTGTCGTGTAGGCCGTGTCCAGTGAGGCCACAATGTGCGTCATGGGTGGGTATGCCGGCTTGTCCCATAGCTGCCACCATTCGCGCTTTATGACGCCGCCCCCGCGCGGCATCGGCTCTTGCTGGAACTGTCCGGCCGTTGCGTAGGGTCCAAGGGCGCGTTCGTCTCGGTCGACTACCTCTTCCGGAAATCGATCCGGAAATAGCAACTCGCCCGCCTCTTCCCGCGGATCGACAAACCCGATGCGCGTGGGGGCGGCGCGCAGAGGATCATAGCGCATGGGCAGCATCAGATGATCGTAACCAAGGCCGGCTTCGAGCAGCGCTCCGGCCACGTCGTCCTCGTGCAACCTCTGCATAATCACAACGATGGCTGAGGCGATGGGATCATCCAGGCGGAGCGGGACGGCTTCGCGCATCCATTGAACCGTCGTTTTCCGTTCCTGCTCCGACTCCGCGCCCATGACCGAGTGCGGATCATCGATGATGACGCGATGGGCGCGCACGCCGGTAATCGATCCGGCAGCGATGGCTTGGCGGAACCCGGAGTCCGTGTTTTCGAATTTCAGTTTGCTATTTTGGTCGGACGTCATGACGACGTGCGGCCAGCGCTCTTGATACCATTCGCTCGTCACGAGCCTGCGCATTTTCAGACTGTCGCGAACCGCAAGGTCCTGGGAGTGGGAGGCACAGATGTATCGAAGATGCGTTTCGCCTCGCGGCCCCCATTCCCATGCCGGCCAAAATACCGACGTTAGAAGTGATTTCATCGCGCCCGGCGGGACGTTAATCAGCAGCCGGTTGTAGGGCTGGCCGTCAATTTCCAACCCGTCCGATATCGCTTCGAGATGTTCACACATCGCTTCGAGGTGCCAGTTGTGCAGGTAGGGCGCGGCCGGTTCCAGGATGTGCCATGCGTGCTGGACGAACACAGCGAGCGATTCAGCGCAGTCCTCGCGTTCGGCGTCCAGTTCCGCGCGTGCGAGAGCTTCCTCAATCTCGGTCAGGTCGGAAAGGTCGACATCATCCAGCAATGGACGGGCCTTTACCGGTCAGCAATCGGATCGTGGCCAGCGCTTCCGCCAGTTTGGTCCGGCCTTCGGGGGACAGGTGGTTCAGGTCAATCGCGTTGCCTTCCTCGTCCACCATTTGCGGGGCGTCGGACGGCTTGCCGAGCACTCGGTCAAGGATTTCTTTGGACGCGACCATGGCCACGCGCTCGTCGGTGGATTGCATAAGGGACCGAAGGCGCTCCATCGCTTCGGGCGTCATTGCCCGGAGTGCCTGATGCGCCTCGTGTTTGGTCTTGCGCCAGCCGGAACGCCCGTCGCTTGGACGGGGCGGAAATAGCGCTCCGCCATGGGGCTGTCGGATCAGGATCGCGTCATCGGGCATTCCTCGCGATTAGCGTTTTGCGGGGGTTGGCGTCAATTGGTTTCGCGTCCGGGTGCCGGGGGTGCCGGGGGTGCCGGGGGTGCCGGGGGTGCCGGGGGTGCCGACGCTGCAGGTGGTGCAGGTGGTGCCGACG
>Ga0209596_1000748_pt1 | contig 29505 bp, 21 predicted proteins | sample M_130807_MF_Meta_FD_187314 | JGI IMG/M metagenome (GOLD analysis project Ga0209596, IMG submission 187314) | Freshwater microbial communities from Lake Montjoie, Canada to study carbon cycling - M_130807_MF_MetaG (SPAdes) (version 2) | ecosystem: Environmental > Aquatic > Freshwater > Lake... | reverse complement strand
TGATACAGGCGATACTGGACTCCAGGGCGCGACTGGAGATACTGGAGATGTTGGCGCAACAGGCGATACGGGACTTCAGGGCGCAACAGGTGATACGGGACTCCAAGGCGCGACTGGAGATACTGGACTCCAAGGCGCGACTGGAGATACTGGCCTCCAAGGCGCAACAGGCGATACTGGCCTCCAAGGAGCTACTGGCGATACTGGAGAGGTTGGCGCAACAGGCGATACGGGACTCCAGGGTGCAACAGGTGATACGGGACTCCAGGGCGCGACTGGAGATACTGGACTCCAGGGCGCGACTGGAGATACTGGAGAGGTTGGTGATACGGGTGATACTGGCCTCCAAGGAGCTACTGGCGATACTGGAGAGGTTGGTGATACAGGCGATACTGGACTCCAGGGCGCGACTGGAGATACTGGAGATGTTGGCGCAACAGGCGATACGGGACTTCAGGGCGCAACAGGTGATACGGGACTCCAAGGCGCGACTGGAGATACTGGAGAGGTTGGTGATACGGGCGATACTGGCCTCCAAGGAGCGACTGGAGATACTGGAGAGGTTGGCGCAACGGGTGATACTGGCCTCCAAGGAGCAACAGGCGATACTGGACTCCAAGGCGCGACTGGAGATACGGGAGAGGTTGGTGATACGGGAGAGGTTGGTGATACGGGTGATACTGGACTCCAAGGCGCGACTGGAGATACTGGCCTCCAAGGCGCAACAGGCGATACTGGCCTCCAAGGCGCAACAGGCGATACGGGACTCCAGGGCGCGACTGGAGATACTGGACTCCAGGGCGCGACTGGAGATACTGGAGAGGTTGGCGCAACGGGTGATACTGGACTCCAAGGAGCAACAGGCGATACTGGACTCCAGGGCGCGACTGGTGATACTGGAGAGGTTGGTGATACAGGCGATACTGGACTACAAGGAGCAACAGGCGATACGGGTGCTACAGGTGCTACAGGTGACACAGGCGACCAAGGAGCGACCGGCGATACGGGTGATACGGGTGACCAAGGTACAACAGGTGATACTGGACCGCAAGGCGACACAGGTGCACCTGGCTCAGCAACGGATACGGGAGCAACCGGTGATACAGGCGATACGGGTGATACGGGCGCCACAGGCGATACGGGTCCTCAAGGCGATACGGGGCCGCCTGGCTCCGTAAGTGCTACGGGTGCAACGGGCGCCACAGGCGATACTGGCTTTACAGGCGATACAGGGCCACCTGGCTCAGCAACGGATACGGGAGCAACAGGTGCGACAGGTGATACTGGCTTCACAGGCTATACTGGCTTTACAGGCGACACGGGTCCGCCTGGTTCCGCAACAGATACGGGAGCAACAGGTGCGACAGGTTATACTGGCTTTACAGGCGACACGGGGCCGCCTGGCTCAGCAACGGATACAGGCGCTACAGGTGCTACAGGCGATACTGGTCTACAGGGTGCAACGGGTGATACAGGAGACCAAGGAGTAACAGGCGCTACAGGTGCTACAGGCGATACTGGTGCTACAGGATCCGCGGGACCATCAGTAGTAAGTGATAATTTTATGGTAGCAGGAGGTCAGGCAGCAAATAAAGTTGCGTATTCTTATGATGGGCTCAACTGGATTGGATCCACTTCTGGAAACTCCATCTTTTCTACGAAATGTAATGCAGTTGCTTGGAACGGAACACTATGGGTAGCAGGGGGTGATGGGACAAATCAACTCGCCTATTCATCTGATGGGATCATATGGGCTGCGTCCACTTCTGGAAATGGACTGTTTACAACGACGTGTAAAGCGGTTGCATGGAATGGCTCAAGATGGGTCGCTGGAGGTTCGGGAACGAATAGGTTGGCCTATTCATCCGATGGAATAACATGGACTGCGTCCACTTCTGGAAATGGGGTTTTTACATCCGAGTGCATAGCGGTCGCTTGGAACGGCACATTATGGGTCGCTGGAGGTTCGGGAACAAATCAACTTGCCTATTCATCCGATGGAATCACATGGACTGCGTCTACTTCTGGAAATACTCTCTTAGGGAACGGCGCATGTTATGCAGTCGCATGGAACGGCACAAAATGGGTCGCTGTAGGGTTTGGAACAAATAAAATAGGGTATTCTTCTGACGGAATCACGTGGACTGCTTCTGCTTCTGGAACCAATTTATTTAGCAGCTATTGTACGGCGGTAGCTTGGAATGGCTCAAGATGGGTCGTAGGAGGCTCAGGAACGAATCGGCTTGCGTATTCATCTGATGGAATCACTTGGACAGCCTCCAGTTCTGGGAATGGAATTTTGTCATCAAGCTGTATTGCGCTCGCATGGAATGGAACAATATGGGTCGCTGGAGGTGATGGAACAAATCAAATGGCGTATTCGTCCGATGGAATCACATGGACTGCGTCTACTTCTGGAAATGCGGCATTTACAACCCAGTGCGGCGCCGCCGCCTCACGCCGTGTATTGCCTTATGTGGGAACAACACCGGCTACTGCAGCCCGATTCGTAGGCCCCACCGGCTCCATTCTATTCTCGCCAAGTGGCACAGATCCCACAGGCTCCACCGGCCTCACCTATAAGGATGGTCCCACAGGTCCCGTCCTCACTCTGAAAGGCGACCTAATCCCCTCCGAACATGACGTATACAGCCTCGGCTCCACGGGCACGAGGTGGCAAGATATTTACGTCTCCACCGGCTCCATCCATATTGGCAATGCGACTCTCTCCGCCACAGGAACGTCCATCATCTTCAACGGCGACCTCATCCCTGCGACAACAAACACGTTTTCTCTAGGAAACGCCGATAATCTTCTGAAGTCCATGCATATTGGACCCGGCACCGTCTTCATCGGACCCACAGGGACGCTCGGAAACGATGACAATGGCATCATCTACAGTCAGTACGGTTTTGCTGCACCGAATATCGCTCTTGGTGCGTCCATTCCTGTCGCAACGGGCCTCGTGGAAGGCGGTGTGCGCCTCACTCTCACAGGGACCACAGGCCCCATCCAATACCAGCATATCGGCACCGGCGGAGTGGCTACAGGCCCCGTCTATACGCTACTCACATCCGATACACAGAACACAGGACCCACAGGACCCACAGGACTCACAGGACCCACAGGACTTACAGGACCTACAGGACCACAAGGCATTCCATCCTCCTTTACAGGCGCACTTCAAGGCTCTACGGGACATATAGATATAGGCACTGGTGCCACACTTATTGGTTCAACAACAATTACAACAACAACTACGGGGCGCATCTGGGCCATTGCGACAATCGATGTAAGTTCTAATTCCAATCAACTTCACACCTTGAGTATCTATATGACCATTGATTCTGATACGTCACCTACGTACACACACCCTATACAACAGGATTCCATACACTATAGTATAACACATCACTATCGCAGCACATCTCATGCTCCAGGCACATACACAATTACTCTCTATGGCTCAGGCGACAGTACGGTTTTCAGTATAGACTCCATACAATTTTTCAGTATGTCTTCATTGGTTTAACGGCATATGCCAAACTTAGGTACACCCCTGTGGTGTAGCGTGATGTGCTTAAGTTAAGTATCGTGATGTAGACTTAAATTAAGTACCCCCTAAAGGGAGTACTTAATTTCGGCACATCACGGTACTTATTTTATACCTAGATCGCGGTACGACCCCCACATAACAATATAAAAGCGGTGGTTAAAGAACTGCCGCTTTTATATGACCAGTCAATTAGTATGGCTAAACATTTCAAAAAGAAAATTGTTAAAAAGCCGATTCGAGGTGGACAAATGTCAGTCCTACCGACTCCTGCAGAAGTGTACGTATACGTAAATTTACTAGTATCCGGTTCTTTAATCAGTATTAAAAGCATAACAAACTCTCTTGTGACCTCAGTCGCAACAAGTATTCCTGGGACTCTGATTCTAAACATCGACCCAACTCTTAGAAATTTAAAAGACTACACAATGTTTGGCTACAATGGAACAACTTGGGTTGAAATTCCGAGAGGAAATATTGATACGGGTGGCAGTTCTGTAAGTCTATACGGAACATTAGAAAAACTTCCTGTAAGAAAAGGAACAGCTGCGGCTGTAAAACAAGCCTCTAAGGAAATCTCCGTTCCGACATCTACATTTGGTAATATTCTTCAGTTCAATAACATATCGGATTCCATATTTAATTTCACTGCCTCTGTTTCATCAACAAACGCTTCAAACGTTTATGTCCAACTTGTCTTTCTTAAAAAGAATGAATCTATAGCCGCTGATGCTACACAATGGGTTCCAACGAGTATTTCTGGACTATCTTTATGGTTGGACGCTACACAACCCGGAAATAATACAATGGTACCAAACAATCTATTTCCTATAAAATCCTGGACGGACAAATCCGGACAGAAAAATCACGCCAACTCTCTTTCTGAGCCTCTCGCACCAGTGTACACCAGAGGAAATATGAAACCTGCCGTATACTTTGGCGGAAGCGCTAAACTTACAGGAAAAACAAATATTACCGATCAGAATTATACAATTTTTACGGTAACATCACCAGATAGCAGGGCGACACAAACTACCAATATTCTATCACTCGGCGATACTAACCCTGTAAGTATTCAATACACCCCATCTTCAACGAGTGAATATACGATTATTACTCTTCCTACATGGTCTGCAAACAATACAATTAAACTAAGCGAGGCCACAACTCGAGATAGTTTGAAAGGTGTACGAGGAATGACCATAGACACTTCTAAAAATCTGCTGTATCTTATTGATACTACACAAGGTCGAGTAGTTTCTCTCAATTTAAATACGAATGAAATGACTGTACTTGCAGGTTCCCATTTTTTAAATATTAATAATGACACGAGTTATCTTAGATATGACGCACGATTTTCCTGGTCGAATGGTTCTATCGTTTTTTGCAATTTAGACCCAGACTCTGGCCTATTGTATATATCTGAAAATCCGACTAATTTTTATAGGACTGTAAATACATTTACAGGTGAAGTATCAACGCTAAAGGATATGTCAGCAAACAAAATACAATTGGGAAACAACCTTCGATCCTCTGTAATAATTAAATTATATGAGAAAAAATATATTGTAATAAATCATCAGTGGTATCATAGTGGTTTTCTAGCTCTCAGACGATATGAATTAAATCCAAATGCTCCATTCATGACAATAGGACCAATGTCAATGGTATATAATTATTTTGCCGGATATAGTCAATACGGATCTCCATTAGTAGCTGCAACAATGGACGGAACCTATCATACCGCAATACGCAGTAGTGATAATATTTCTATAAACATGGTAAGTGATGTGTATGGTAATATGTATTTTGTGGACGGAAATCTGATTCGTATGATTGCCAGAGAAGATCCGACAACGATTATCGGAACATATCAGGGCTCTATTTCGGGAACTACACTTACATTGACAGCTGCCGCTATAATCCCTGTCGGCTCTCCCATTACGGGAACAGGTATTTTACCTGGAACAATCATTGTAGTACCTATAGGACTAGAAGGAATAATGATGCCACTAGTAGAAAATACAACCTATACTGTAAATATATCCCAAACGGTAGCTCAGACGACTATAAGGGTTGGAAGAACCCACGTATTGATTACACTTGCGGGAGATACATCTACCGCTTACATTGGAAAGACCGGTGTGGTGGGACAACAATACGGTCCTCCTGGAACATCTGCTCGACTAACAAATCCCACGTTTATTGGATTGGTTTTAAATCCTATAGGGGCGCTTTCTTTTATTTCTGCAGGAGATAGGGGTAATACCTCGTACGGTAGAGTATACAGTAGTACTATTCCTGCATCGTTTAATTCTAGCAATACAAGCAGTATTGGAGGTTTCACTATTCCTACTTCACTAAATGCATTTGTTGAAGCACGTTGTGTTCTAAATACACAAACAGCGTGGGCAATCATTGTTGACGCTGGCAATAATTGTATATTTTTTGGTTGTACTAGCATTATCTATGTATTTTGTGGTGGTGGTGATGCAACAACAACAAGTGTTCCATCTGTTGGAATTGCTGGATACAGGGACGGTCCAGAGGCTACTTACATTACCCAAGACTATTTGTCTACTGTTAAAACAAATACTGTATTATTCAACAGCCCATCAGTCTTAGTTCCACATAAATTTTCAGACAGTGACATTACAAAATTAGCTGCATTTCCTCATTATCTGACAGACACTGGAAACCATTCCATACGGTTACGAAATGGTAATCTAATTGATAATACAGTTGAATCTTTTCGTGATATAATGACCTGGACAACAATTGCTGGAGCCCCGCCACCTACAGCAACAGCTGGATTTGCTGACGGAGACGGACTGACAGTGGCTCGCTTTCGAAATCCCTATGGTATTATTTTTATGTTACCAAGTGTTTTTGCAGTGGGTGTTCCGCAAATGACGACTTTTGCTCAAGGTGGCGCGGATCAGTGTCTGTACGTTACGGATTCGGGCAATAATTGTATTCGAAAAATAACGCCGAAACGCACCGGCAATACAAATCCAGTGGGAAATATGCCAAGCAGTCCATTTGTATTAGCAAGGTTCTTGGGTGGTGTTTCGGGGACAACACTCACGGTTGTTTCTATGCTTATGGGAGCACTAAGAATCGGTATGACTATTGATCTACCCTCAGGAGGCTCAATCACCGCACAGACCTCAGGAACAACCGAATTCGTCGGTAGTATATCGAATACAACTCTTACTGTTACAGCTGTGAATTCAGGGACAATTATTCCGAATATGCAAATAAATACTACAGCGGGTGGTATTATAACGGCACAGGCTACAGGAAGCCCTGCCGGCGGGATTGGTACTTATACAATAGACAAATCGCAAACTGTTGCAGCTGGAACAACAATTGTAGGTTCTGGTAGTATTGGTACATATACTGTTTCCAACTCACAGGACCCTACCACAGCCGCAATTCCTCCTCCCATGGAAATTATAGGTTCTGTTTCAAATTCTATACTCACTCTTGCAACAGGGACACTACTTTCCTTGAATTCAGGTGTATATCTAAAGTCAAATACTTCTACATTTGCTGCCATGACTCGGGTTGCTAACATAACTAGAAAAATATCAGACACTGTGTATGAACTGTATAATTTTTTGAACGCTACATTTCCAGTTGGAACAGTCTTCATTGCTAGTCTTCGTCGATCCGCTGCTATGATACAATGGCCAAACATATTAACAGAGTGGGGTGTATCTACGGTAGCTGGTCCAATGCCGACGGATGGTATAGCAGCAGGTCCGTCTGGAAACGTGGATGGACGAGGAACTGATGCGCGGTTTAATAATCCTACGGGTATTATTAGTCAAGGATCGTCACTTTATATTACAGATACAGGCAACAACGCAATTCGCCGAGTAGATCTGAGCTTCACATTTCATGGAATAATATCTGGCACTACACTTACTGTGGAGAATACAGCGTCTTCAATTACTATACGAATAGGGATGTATATCTCGGGAGCGGGAGTTGCACAGAATACTAAAATCACAGGGTTCGGAAATGCTAGAGGCACTACAGGCACATACACAGTGAATAATTCGCAGAATCTTCCCTCCGCAAATTTTATTGGTAGTATATCGGGGACAACTATGACAGTTACTAGTATAAATTCTGGGAAAATTTCTATTGGTATGCAATTCAAACAGGGTGGAACTGGTAGTATAACTGCACAAATCTCAGGAAGTGATGGCGGAGTTGGAATCTACACCGTTAATACTTCACAGACGATCAATCCGGGAACAAATATTATTACAAATACCACATTTACCACGGAGGTAATGGTGACTACATTGCATGTAGCTGAGTTAAATGCACCAAGGAGTCTATATATAGATGGTGCAAATCTTCTTATCGCCGATACAGGAAACCATGTAATACGGCAGACAAATTTTGAATATCTCAATAGTAGAATTCCGATTATAGCGAGAGCAGGAGGAAATGTCGGGTCATCTGACGGTATAGGAAAACTCGCGTCATTTGAAAATCCAACAGCCTTATCTATTGATAAAAATGGTGTTATTTACGTTTTTGATGGCGCGACATCAAATATTTCCAAGCTTCGTGTTATTACCCCAAGTACCTTTCCTCCTGCAATTACTTATAGTCCTACGGAATCACTGAACCAACTTACAACTACCACATGGGCTGTTCGCACAGTTGATTTGTATGAAAATTCCCTATTAAAAACAACAGCTTTAAACGCCTATACGATCACAAGCGATTCCATGGGGAATATATATTTTATAGACGGAATCTCTGTGAAGAAAATTGTGAAACGATCCGACACAACTCTTGGCACGAGTTATACACTTACCACGAATACATCCAAAACAATTACAGCAACAACTAGATTGCCCATAAATGAGACTGAATCCATTTATAACCCAATCATTACGAGTACATGGTCGAACACAACAAATATGTGTCAACTTACCAATGGAACAAATACTGCTAACTCAATAATATTTACTGGGTCAATATCTGTTATAGATAATACATTTATGTTAGGTGACAGTTGCAGATATTTTGACGGAGTTGTATGGAATAACACACTAACGCCATCCGCAATTCCAGTAACAGTAAAATGCTATGCATATAATGGAAGTCTATGGGTAGTGGGTGGAACGAATACATTTTCACTCTCGTATAGTAACAATGGAATTTTTTGGACCACGTCGCCCACTGGAAATGCTATTTTTACAGATTGTATAAAAGTATTGTGGGGTGGAAATAAGTTTGTAGCAATAGGAATACCTGCGGAGAACAAAAGCCCTGTTGCGTATTCAACCGACGGAATGACGTGGCAGCAAGCCCCCACTGCAAGATTGTTAATAAATATAGGAGAACGGATAGGATGGAATGGATCTAAGTGGCTTATTATAGGACCGCAAGGTACCAGCAAATGTTTTATACAATCCACAGATGGTATAATATGGACACTCGCAAGTAACGTAGGGGATATTACTATAAATTCGATTCATTATACTGCAAATAAGTGGTTTCGCGGTGGTAATAACTCTCCTAATCTAATTATGACCTCTCTCGATGGAATTACTTGGAGTCCACTAAATACTCCTGTGGGAGGAAACTTAATGAAAGATACTAATTTTAAATGCTCCATCAATACAATAGCCTCTAAGGGGACAATGTTGATTGCAGGTGGTTATGGTGCAGGAGCTAACCTTATCTATTCAATAGACAGCGGAGTAACTTGGAATACATATACAAATCTGCGTACGAGCACAAACGGTGGGACTTTTAATTCGATGGGTTCAAGTTCTATGGGGACTACGATAGATCATATTTATTGCGATGGCACATATTGGCATTTATTCGGCGGATATTCGTTGGGATACCATCGTTCTCTTGATGGATTTTCATGGTATAAAATGGATTTCTCTACTCTTATCGCCTCCCCTCTAGTAACACAGACGGCACCTACATCTCTTATCGTACCACGTAGTATATTCCCAGAAAGCAATACATCGCCACCTATAACTATACTAAACGTATCTGCAGTAACATCTGGCACTATTTCTATTGGTATGTCTATAAATACCCCTAAGGGGGGAAAGGTAGCCTCATTTTTAACAGGTACAGGAAATACAGGCACATACATCTTGGACACTACACAAAGGTTCAGTGTTCCATCTACAATACTAGGAATAAGATATACGACTATACCAACCTGTGATAACGCAGCTAAATCAACACAAATTACATCCTATAATCTGGCTCCCACTAATTTCAAAGGATACATCCACGAAATCCTCGTATACGCGCAAACACTCACGAGTTCACAAAGGGAGTCCGTCGAAGGCTACCTTGCGTCAAAATGGGCTATTCCTTTAGAAAAAAATCACCCGTATACTCTGAGTGGTCCAACAATCACCGATATTTCTTCCCCCAGTGCAATTTCTTCGATTTCCATCATAAACGTTTCATGTGATTCAATTACATTATCTTGGGAAGGAGGAACCTATGCTACAAAATATATATATTACGTCTATAAAGGTAACTATACAAGAAATATCACCTTGTCTGTGCAACCATCCGTAGATAGAGGTCTACAGTCGAGAAGTATTCGGTTTGACTGGCCAACTCTTGCGAGAGGGTGTCCTTTTAAATTACGAATTGTTGCAACAAATTCCACAGGCTTTATTGAATCTGCTGAATTTCCGTTTAGTCTACCAGCCCCTATAGGGACTATGTTCACGATAGCGGGAAATGGAATACAAAAAAACAATTCAGACAGTATGAATACCTATCCTATAAATAATAATAATTCAGCCGGCTACAGTACATATCTAACGTCGGCGAGTTTTATCGCAAATATAATTGGAACCAAACTTTCGGTAAAATCAATGAATCCTTCCACAAATCCATTTGCGTCTGGAACAATCAAAGCCGGCATGGTTCTACAAATTCCAGAGGCACCTGTAATTATTCCATCTATGAACACTCAGAACAATATTTTTGCAGGCGTCCTTAGTTCGTATGGGGGAGTATCCGAATATCTATTAAATACCCCTAATTATGCAACTCTAGCTGAACCGTTCACTGCTACGATGATTTGTGATAGCCCTATAGTACCTGGAGCTGTAATGAACTATTATTCAAACAGTCGCCTTTCTGTTCCGTATTCTATTTGCTCCTCCCTTGACGGAAATACCCTATATGTATATGATTCACAGAACAATCGAATCGTAAAAATCACGAAAATAATACGTCCGTATGGAACATTTTGGGAAATTCTCCCTTGGATGGGCGGCGGAGGAGGAGTAAACTTCCAAGGATATATTAATAACCCCACTAATTCCGCGAGTGGCAATACACTCACTGTGACCTCCATCACGTCCGGTATAATAAGAGTAGGAATGGCAATATATGGTGACGGCTGTGAAACAAATCCTACTATCACGGCCCTTGGTACGGGTACAACCGGTGGTGTAGGCACGTATACAGTTTCTATTTCACAACGTTTAGGTTCTTCTACCTCACAAATCACATTTACACATATCGCTCGTGAAGGCGTTGAGGGACTTACAGATGGAACAGCAAATACCCTTGTTATTCCCACAGCTATAAATTTTCCACCCACTGGCTCACCCACCAATACGTATACGCCTATCACGATTTCTGCTGCTGGAACAGCACTTTTTAGTGGGTTCAAACCAGAAGACCAGGTAACACAAACTTACCCGGGAAGTTGCGACCTTTGTCGTTCGCTTGACGGAAAACGCATCTATGTTCTCAACCGAAATAATAGTACAAACGGCGCGGCATTTCGTCTGATCAATCTAGAAACGAGTACAGTTTCTACATTCTATACGACAACAGCCACTGGAACGGCGCCGGCAATCAACCAGTCCGTACCTTTTAATCAATCCCAATGGAACTATCCTGACAGATGTGCACTATCTCCCGACGGAACTACTCTATACGTTTCCGATTTCGCGAATAAATGTCTTCGGGCGATTAATCCTATTGATTCCACAACCTACCTACCCACTGCTAACGCAACTGTTACAACTATTCTGGATTCCACAAGATTCACTGGAGTCAAGGCGTTCACAGTGAGTAAATCGGGGCTCATTTATGCAGTAAATTCCTCAGGAATCTTGATTCGATACTCCCCAAATGATAAAGAAGTACTTCAACTACAAATGCCTATAACCCTCGTAAGAGGTATCGCAGTTTCCCGGGATGAAAATACCCTCTATTTTTCTGACACCGCAAACAATAAACTCCTATACATGCCAAATGTAAAGTCATTCAATAATGTTGTTCTAATGAATCTCTGTGGGACAGGTCAAGAAATAATTTACGGAGATAATACTTCCCTTATGACAACGAATAATGGCTATACGAATGCCATCGGAGACGGACATCCATCTCTTGTCCAAATATATTGGAAGGATTTGAATAATATTGTAATAAGCGATGACGGTAAATACCTGTATGTCTGTTGTACCGAATCATCTCTTATACGCGTTGTTACGCTTACACAGGAAGATACCTTACCTATGTTTTCCCATTTAATTCCTGGCGTCACATTTAGTCAGTGATTGAGGCTTATAATAACGGAAAGTGCCAAAGTTAGCTACCGTGATGTGCTTAAAATAAGTACCCCCTAAAGGGGTACTTATTTTAAGCCTACATCACTACTGTAGACATATGCCAAAGTTACGTACACCCTAAGGGTCTACCTAACTTTGACACATGCCGTTACACCCCAAGGGTGTACCTAACTTTGGCACATGCCGGTAATTTAAGTACTTGGCGGTACATGCCGGTAGACGAAATTTTCAACAAAAGAGGGGGAATTTTTTTACAAAGGGGGGAGTAGCGAGAGTATAAATAAACTGTGTAAAAATCGGCTTCCCAACCTGCTCCGCCGGTACGGCCACGTGTATCCACTCTGCGATATGCTTATACAGGTCAAAATTCGGGAATCGCTCCGACTCATCTGGATTCATAAATACATTTTTCCCCGCGTCATCAATCATAAATGACCAGAGAAGATTGTAGAGTTCAGATACTGTTTCCTTGACAATGAGCCCCTTTTCTGTACTTAACACGTCGCCATCCTCAATCTCATCCGGCTTCAAAGGAAAGAGATTTCCTAATAGACTCACTGCAAGCCGACACAAATCAAACGATGGGTTTGGTGGCACCTCCTTTTCATACTTGTCGCATAATGGACTAAACGCATATTGCTCCCCAGCATCATTGTCTTCCTTAAAATCGTCGCTAATGTACATAGTTTCATTGAGCGTGAAAATTGCTCGACCAAAATCAATAATCTTGAAAATCTTTCCAAATGTTGGAACACGATAAATAACTCCCGCCCCCGTCCGATAATAGAAGAACTCCTCCTCCGTCTTCGTCCAGACAATATTATTTGTGTGTAAATCATTGTGTGTGAATCCAATGACCTTTTGGGCACAGACCAGGGCCGCAATAATCTGAAAGAGCCATGCTGTCCAACGTTCCTCCCACTCCACCATTCCAGGAGATGCTCCCACCTCCTCAAAGTTCGTCAACAAATCCTCCATAGTTCCCTCGTTCATCTCGGTAAAAATCAGCATCACGGGATAATTTGACATTTCTGCATAGACTTCGTACGCCTCCAGAATGTCACTCATATCTGAACTTAGCCCCGAGGAACTGCTAGAAGATGACGAGTTTTCAAATGACATCGACCGCATCGAATCAGCGGAATGTATACTTCCCTCTTTGACAGAATCTACCACAATATTCTCCAACTCCTGTTCTCCTAAATCTGTAGAGATTGATGATGAATTATCAATGTCAGCATCAAACACATACTGCTGAACCCTCTCGGGAACGGGCGCATTCGGGTTCTTCCTATCGCGCACAGACAATTTGAAAAGCGTGTTATCATACCCTTTCCAGAACCACCGCTCATCCCGGTAACTGTAGAAATCTTCGGTGAGATTGTAGCGGTACGTGGCCGCTTTTGCGCAAAATGACCCGTAGAAGTGGTTGAAATGTGGTGTAATACCTTCTTCTGCAAGTCTACCCAGCGCATAAGAAGCAACCGACTCAATATAAGCCTGATTACAGGGTTCATGTAGTTTTTTCCAGGCCGTCGCCCATGTCCTCTGATTACCTGGAAGTGCTGCGTCCTTTGGGAGAGAATATTCGCCTCGAATCCAGTGAATCGGATCCAATAGATGCGTCACTTTCAAAAAGACACGGCGACTTTCGGAGGGCTCGTTGTTCGCTGCTGTATTTCGCTGAATTTTTACATTACAGACTCCTGTGCCGCCAGATAAATCCATCGCAACAATTTTCCATGTGTGGTCCATCCAGACCTCCTTGTCACGGACTTTGCCAATATTTGAATTCAAGTTCACTAGCGTCGGAAAAAATGTCTGTAGACCCATGTACCCACGAACCTTCTGAAATTCGGAGGGTAACGTTCCGCAATAAAAGGCCGGTTCTTTTATGGAAATACCCCGGAGCATTGTTCTTCCACATACAAAGAACAATGCTCCAAGTTTAAAAACGCAAAAAAAAAGCGGTGTAGTGTGTAGTCAAAGATGGCCACCAGCACCCACGTAAATTTCAACATAAAGCGTTTTGATATGAAGCGAATTCCTCAAGACGCCGTAGTGATTTTTATTGGGCGGCGGCGAACGGGCAAATCCACGCTTGTTCGGGATCTTCTTTTTCATCACCAGGACATGCCGCTTGGCACTGTCATCAGTGGCACAGAGGAATCAAACTCCTTTTACGGAAAGATGATTCCACCCTTGTTCATTCATGGCGAATTCAATCCAATTATTCTGGCGAATTTTGTCAAGCGCCAGAAACTCATCATGTCTAAAATTCAAAAGGACCAGCAAATGCAGGTGAAAAGTCGTATAGATCCTCGGTCGTTTATGATTCTGGACGATTGTATGTACGACGACAGTTGGACTCACGACAAGAACATTCGGTATCTGTTCATGAACGGGCGTTGGCTGAAGGCGTTCTTTTTGATTACTATGCAGTACCCACTTGGTATTCAACCCGCACTCCGTACAAATGTTGACTTCGTATTCATCCTTCGCGAGCCATATCTGAATAATCGGAAGCGCATTTTTGACAACTATGCGTCGGCCTTTCCCTCGTTTGAATTCTTCTGCCAGATCATGGACCAATGTACACAGAACTACGAGTGCCTTGTCATTGACAATACAAGCCAGTCAGCAAAGCTGGAGGACTGTATTTTCTGGTATAAGGCCGATGTTCACTCCGATTTTCGTATCGGCGCACCCGAGTTCTGGCAGCATTCTGCATCGTATTACCAAGCAAAAGATGATGAAATGAATCCGTATGATCCGAATGCAGCGAGGCGACTGAAAGGGCCAACAATTAATGTTCGCAAGAACTAGTAGTGTACGCCATGATTCCTATAGAGGCACAGATGGGTTTTATGGCTTTCTTCGCAATTGCTCTATTATTCGCTGACCGCTATCTTCGTATAGAACCAGCCTTGAAATACAAACATCCATCTTTTGAAGCCTTTCAAATGCCAGTATTATATGGAAATCGGGCGCGCGCATGTGGCGTCGGATTGGAATCGTGTCCTGACGGAACAAAATGTGGAAATGGCCTCTGTATCAATACAGATGCGAAGCCTTTGGAGGAGAAACGCCCGCTCCCCGTTCTTCCTCTACGCATATAACTAAGCAAATCACGGTAGAACGAGAAGATTAAATAACTCTACATTATAGAAAGAATGCGTCTAAATAAAATGCGAATCTCTTCCGAAGGTGCCTTATTGCTTCTTGTTGCGATCTTCCTTGTGCTCTTGCCTTACATACGTAATGTGTTCGCTCCAGCATTTCCCGAGGGTTTCCGTGACGTAGACTGCAAAGGTGTTACATGCGACGAGGGAGAATTTTGTAAGGACAATACCTGTCACTCAGTCACAGCACCCAAGAGGTCATGTGGTCGCGAGATGTAACGTCTACCATGATCTGAATAAAATAAGTACCCCCTTTGGTGGTACTTATTTTATGCCTACCGGCGTGTGCCGACATACCATTCGCGTTTTATTTATCTGCGAAATGCGTTTAGTCCATATTATTCTCCATCTTGCGCGCCATGGCCAAATCGGCCGGCCCAGACCCCGAAAACATTCCAGCCGTCTGCTCCACCACACTATTTTCCGAAGAAGTAAGTTCCACCGTATTACCTACCACAGGCTTCTTAGAGGTCCCCATCATCTTCGTACGCTTCTCGCGCTCAAAGACCTCCTTTGCTTCTTCATTCTCCTTATATTTCTTCATCAACGTATTCAACTCCTCTTCCGCGTATTCCTGTTCGGCCACCTGAGAGGGTTCCGGATCCCAAGGAAGCCACTTTCCTACCTCGCCCACAAAAATATTGTGTGTCGGGTCCAGGCGCTGGAGTTTCTTCGAGCGCGCAACAGCCTCCTCTTTGCTCGAGTACGTCCCGCGAATTTTAAGCCCCCGGACAGTTGTTCTAAATTCATTCATCTCGTAAAACTTATCCTCTAGAGCCTGGCGATTTGCGTAAAGAAACTCATCATACATCTCCTTCAGTTTTGACTCCTTCAGTTCGCTCTTGGCCTCATCTAGATACTTCTGGAAGTTACTCATTGTAGTATCCACAGATACCCGAGCAGCGCGAATGCTCTGTGCAACACCGCTCAAGTCCTTCAACTCCGCTGCATCGGCCTCCTTATTCAGAGCGTCATTTACAGACTTTACAGTATTCATCAAAAACTGCTCGTAACTTTTCACGCGCGTGCTGTACTCAAAATTCTCCAAAAAGGCACTGAACATAAATAGATTCTTGTTATTGAGAACGTTTTCCGGGCTGAGAAAACTCAGAAGACAGAAATTCTGTCCAGAAATCGGCGCGTCCTCTGTAAGAAAATCCTCACGTTCCTCTGCCATTTCTATATTCATTTATTGGAAAGGGTAGTTTAAGTAGAAACGCGCAATCTTGTGAAAATTTTCTCATAATAAAGTATAATGGATTCTACTGCCGAAATTCTCAATCGCTGTGTGAAATACCTTGTAGAGGGGCTTTTCGTCGCTGTGGCCGCTATTTTCATTCCGAAGCGCACTCTACCCGCGGAGGAAATTCTGAGCCTCGGCATTGTCGCTGCGGCGGTATTCGCAATTCTCGACGTTGTCTCACCCAGTATCGGCTACTCCGCTCGTCAAGGTGCAGGATTCGGTATGGGCGCGAATCTAGTTGGGTTTCCTCGGTAAGTAACTTTGACACATACCATTAGACATTACTTTACAATAGTGCTCATCAAATAGACCGAATGAATTGCCATGACAGGTCGGCACAAATTTTCTGCCAAATTTTGTCCTGCACGTACAATTTATCACGATTTTTTAACAACTGAAAGCACGAAAGGTACTCATCCAATTCCAGCAATTCACAAAATTTATAGAGAACATACGAATATGAGAGGAAATTGTTCCGTTCTTTCGGACAATGTGTTTGAAATGAGGGTTGAATTTCCTTGAACATATAGCGCAATTTCTCCTCAATTTCTCTAGTCATCACAGCGGCCGTCTGTCCATTCAGACGGTTCATAATATGGGGTATGTGTTCATAGTATTTATTGAATTTCATTTTTTTCAAAATTTCCTTCACCTTCGAGGCCTTCAACGTCCGAAAGTCCATGATACGCTCCTTCTTCAATTCCACCAAAATTGCGTCATAGACCTCTTGCGGAATTTCAGTAGTTTCTTTCGCCTGAAATTGCGCCAGCCATTCGTTAAAATGATTGATTCGCTTATAAGCATAATAGGAAACCTCCCGTGGCGGATCCTTATACGAGGGTTTATCCGAATCCACAAGAACAAAATCCTGAAATCCGCATTTACCACATGTAAAATTTGCTTCATTTGCACTAAAAATCATCTCCGTCTCGCAATGAGGACAATCTCCAAATGTTTCAAACTCTATTTCGTGTGATGTTCTCGCATGCTCTGGGTCTACTCTCTGTAAATAAGTTTCTAGCAATTTATCTCGGCGCAATTCTTCCCCCTTGGGTGGTACTTCAGACAGATTTTGAATTTCACCACTCTCTCCCGCCGCAACCTCTAATGCGGCCAATACACTCCCCGGCTTCTGTCTTGTCACCAACCTTTTCAAAACAGGCGACACTCCACTTTGAATTTTGTTCTGGATATCATAATATTCATATAGGATGGGACCGGCTTTGAGATAATAATCATAAAATTCCACATTTCCCTCCAATTGTTCAAGTTCTTTTTTTGCGACCCCCTTTTTATCTATCCAGACAGACGATTCCATATCCGTTTTACTCAACCCTATTTGACCATCACAGGTTGAAATAGTTGCTCGTATATTGTCAATATTACCCTGTTTGGACTGAATACGATGAACATGGTGTTTGTGCAGAGCGTCGAGAGTAGTTCTGCACTCTGGATTGCTCCGTTTTGTTGGACGTATACTAAAAAAAGCGTTATTTGAACTCATTCTATTTAGGAGTATTGCTTTTGTTTAGACCGCTGGACAGATTTTCCAAATCTCGAAAATCAAAGACTCCCGGCAGAGTTTTTAGAAAAAACTCGCCACTCTGTAAATTATTTTCTAAGGAGAGGGTATAAACAAAAATGACGGGTGGTGGTCTTATGCAGCTAGTAGCCTATGGCGCTCAGGACGTGTACCTGACTGGTAATCCCCAGATTACCTTCTTCAAGGTTGTATATCGCCGCCACACCAACTTTGCAATGGAGTCTATTGAGAACCCCTTCAACGGCTCACCTGGCTTCGGTCGTAAGGTGACTTGCACCATCCAGCGTAACGGCGACCTGATCCACCGCGTGTACCTCCAGGCCACCCTGCCTCGTGTTACTCTAAATGCGGCCACCGACGGCTCTGGTGCGCAGTTCCGTTGGCTCAACTGGGTCGGTCACAATCTTATTAAGAATGTGGAGATTGAAATTGGCGGCCAGCGCATCGACAAGCACTATGGTAACTGGCTACACATCTGGAACGAGCTCACGCAAGAGGCGGGTAAGCAGGCCGGCTACGCGAAGATGGTGGGCAACGTACCCGAGCTAACAAATCTGCTGGTGCAGGGCGGTGAGGACTGCGACGACTTCTGCGCGTCTGGCGAGCCCAATGCGTCTGACGAGGTGCGCAAGTGCGCGCCTGAGTACACTCTCTACATCCCTCTCCAGTTCTGGTTCTGCCGCAACCCTGGCCTGGCGCTGCCCCTCATTGCGCTGCAGTACCACGAGGTGCGCGTGAACCTGGAGTTCAACGAGCTCCGCAACCTGTGCTGGGACATCACTCCTCAGTTGTCCAACGCACACACCGTGCGCGACCGTGTGAATAACACGAACCTGGTGGCGGCGTCTCTGTATGTGGATTACCTCTACCTGGACACGGACGAGCGCCGCAAGTTTGCGCAGGTGTCTCACGAGTACCTGATCGAGACCCTGCAGTTTACCGGCGTAGAGTCCATCACCTCCTCCTCCAACAAGCTCAAGTTGAACTTCAACCACCCCTGCAAGGAGCTCATCTGGGTTGTGCAGCGTGACTCGTATGTCTCTTGTAACGACGGTGACGTGAACCCGTGGAAGGGTCAGCAGCCGTTCAACTTCTCCGACTGGTGGGACCGCTCCGTGCTCGAGTCTGGCTACTCCGTGACCCGTGTGGAGGGTATGGCGGGCAAGAACCCTGTAGTGACAGCCCTGCTCCAGCTCAACGGCCACGACCGCTTCCAGGTGCGCGAGGGACGTTACTTCAACGAGGTACAGCCCTACCAGCACCACACCAACATCCCTGCAGTGGGCATCAACGTCTACTCCTTTGCTCTCCAGCCCGAGCAGCACCAGCCCAGCGGCACCTGCAACTTGTCTCGCATTGATAACACGACTCTCCTGCTGACCGTGTCCAACAACGCAGTGGGCGCGGTGACCTCCTCGTCGGTGTACGTGTTTGCGACGAATTATAATGTGTTAAGAGTGATGTCGGGCATGGGTGGCTTGGCGTACAGCAATTAAGAATCTGTGGACGAATCCTCCTCGCATTCAAGTGACGGTGGTCGTTTTGTTTAAAAGTAGTATGTGATATGTGGATCTGAAAAATAGTGAACCGTCTAGAGCTTATTTTACACGTTGCGATTTTATAAATCGCAACGTGTAAATAAAAATTGACCTGACTCAACAACCCCAAAAGTATAAGATGAATACACATGAACGGTATAATTTTCGCGACTCTACAGTCTTAAAATCTCTAAAGTCGAAACTCAAAAATAGTAAGGAGCCGACTCAGTATAACGGAATGACAATTCGTGCGAGCTCTACCCATGATTTTGAAATGTATGGAGGAAACGATACATGGTATAAATGTGAACTGAAGCAGTGTTCTACTCAGTATCAAGGTGTCTACATGTATTCTTCTGCGAATCAATTATTCTATCGATATTTTCCGAATGAGTCGTTATTGTCGTCTCTTCAGCAACTGACTCTCTAAGAAGTGTTGCTGCAACTTCCGCGTCATACCTTATACACTTAGAGCAGCACTGATTTCGCTCGTTGATCCACGTCGAGCGCTACATTTTTTTTTATTTCTGTGTCTTCCTCAATACTTAAGCATCCCGCCGCCTGTGTAAAACTTTTACGCACAATATGTTTTACAATATCGGAATTTGTGTGTATTGTTATGTTCATAAGAGTTACAGAGCCCTCAAGTACTGTGTGCCATTTAGAATTACCAGTAGTCTCTTTAAGAGTGATACTAAGATAATCATCATCGTCTTCAAATGTCAAAATCATCTTTCCGATATGGTCCAACTCACGCTTTATTTCCGTTTTCTCTTCGTCTGTCAACGCAGGCAAAAGTTCCCGCATTTTTTATTGACCGTATAAATTTCAGTTTCCAAGTGTTGACAATCTACATACAGTCCAGATGCCCTCTCTTGATACATCTCCATTTCTTTTGTTGTTTCTGCGTGCTTTCTTTTCAAAATAGCGAGTTCTACTTTGAAACGTGTCTGTACAATAGACACGTTTCAAATTTTATTCAACGTCGGTCATTGTGCGCCATTAAAAGGGGTCTGGTACGACCTTATGCCTATTGTGCGGAAGAGATTTCCCCTCTTTATCATTTCCAACAGCCTCCTCAGGCGCAGTTTCTATGTGCACCTTACTTGTCTCTCCAATATCAATTGCCATATCGTAGACTTTCCCACAACATCTCGAGCGAATATGCTTGTGATTTATTGCGCTGTAAATAATGCCCATAATGGATAAAAAAAGTCCTGTTCCACCAAGTGCAGTTCCCGTGTCCATCTACTCAATATCTAAAATGTTTTCGGGCTAAAAAGAAGAATGTCCGAGATGTCTGTTGTCAATCCTCTTCATAAACAGCAGCTCTCAACACGAAATAACTCCGACAAGAGTGAAAGTATAGGAATATGTTGTCTCACGTACTTTTTTTGTTGTGTGCCATTTATTTTAGGATCTTTCCAATGATTTTCACTCAAGCCCATACTGCGCGCATACTCTTATAGACCTCTGCACGCTTCACATTCTCTTTCGCAAACGTATCACAGCTCTTTAAATGTTCGGAAAGGGGAGAACCATTCAACTCTTCTTTACAGTAATTGCAGCGGGTAGCCATACGCCATTTTATTAGGCACGCACTGTAGAAACAGCAGACACCGCAAAAGCAGAGCCCCGTAACAACTGCTGCGGTCACAATGTTAATAACAATAATACCAGAAATAACATTATCACCTAGGCTAATGGCAACAGAACCGGGTTTTAGAATTGCTACCAAAGTCGGCGTGAACGTTTGGGAGGGTGTGCCTGTGTCTGTGCCTGTGCGAGACCCCGTGCTACTGTGTGACGGAGTGCCCGAGCCTGTCCCTGTCCCTGTAGGACTCGGCGTGCTCGTTAAAGACGCGCACACAGACGGTGTAATAGAGGGAGTCTGTGTAAGAGTCGGAGTCAGGCTCGGGCTCGCATCGGCCACCTGAGCCGCCGCCACCGTCTCCGCCACCGCCGACAATGAGGTAACCGCCCCAGCCGCATAATACCATGTAATAGACCCAGAAGATCCGACAGACACATTTCCAAGAGGAAGAATGGCCGCATAGGATCCGTCCGTAGGACTTGGTGTACTGGGAGCAAGTGTTAACGGATTCGTATTATACGCATTTGAGAAACTACAGCAGACTGCGTAAGCCGTCATCACTCCCGCCGTTTCCGAATAAAAGAGGACACCCTCGTTTGTATTGGTAATCATAATAGCCCGCGACGACTGATTATTGGCCGTAATAGCCACGAAACTCCCTGTGTCCAAATTCCCCCGCGTCTTCGTATTCACGTCCGTAGTCCCCACAAAATCGTCCCGAGTCCCCGTCCAAATAATGACATTCGTGAGATCCACAGTTGCATTATTCCTAAGCTGCGTCACGATTTTTACGAAGCTGTCATTGTAGCCCAGCGAAAATGTATTCTGGATCGTAAGCGTGGCTCCCTGAATCGTGAATACGCGTCTAGAGACGATTTTTCCGTGCCCCACCGTCTTTGTCATGTCAGCCGAATCCACGACGAAATTGGAATAGTCTGTGGTAGGCGCCATAGGCGTCTGGCTATACAAGTCCGTCACGGTCGCTCCCGTCCATTGTGCAGAACCTGTGCCCATACCTATTGCCGTATCTAGGGGATAATTCGCAAATGTCAACTTATACCAGGCTGCGCCCGCTGACGAATAATACCACGGCTGCTGGAAGAGTCCGTGCGCATTCACGGAATTTTCCGCACCCGTTCCGAATCGGAGAGATGGATTCGCAAATACGCAGGCCGCCGCAGAGCAGCCAGTGGCTCCTATAGTGTCCTGTGCGTGAACGCTCGCCCCGAATCCAAAAAGTCCGAAAAAGACGCGCAGAAGATTCATTGGTTCCTGTTTAGGCTGCGGGTTTTCCGGTCAGCAGTTCGAGAACCACTTAGCCGCTCCCGCTGATGCAGCCTTTGCAGCCCGAACAATGTCAGCATCCGTCGTGTGATATGTTTTTCCGCAGGTTAGGAGCGATGAAACTCTGGCGTAGCCCCATTGTTGTTGTGTGGCGTCTGGACGATGACCCGTACGCCAAGCAGCCATGCCACGATTATAGCACTGGCGCAGGTATCGCACAGGGACGCCCGTGGCCGCCGCCCGCTCCTCTAGACTCTTTGCGTTTGGAAAGGCCTGCGCCCATCGTGCCGTATACTTGGATTTTCGCGTTCGGCGTCCCTTGTCTGTCTGGAAGCCCACATAAGCCCGCTGATTCCGAGAACCCATCGAGCCGAATTTCGCAATTTCGCCGCGCCGCCTGCGCGTGGCGGCCGCCGAAAGTCCCGAGAAATATTTGCGTGGAGAGTGACGTGTCATCCGGTCTTCTGAAAAGGGTAACTATAAAAGGGGCAAATCACGCTCTGTTTCTACATGAAATTCCGGTGGCTCGGACCAATTCTCGTAGGGTATAGCAGCACTCGTGGCCCTGTCATGTGCCAAAAGGGTCTGTAGAGCCGTTAGCCGGCGCTGAAGTGGCCCTCTGACAGAAAGACGACGACTCATCTGTTTCCATCGCCACTCAAATTGCAGCGCAGCACGATGATCCGGAAAGCCGTCAATATGTCCAATACGTTCCCATCTGCGTCCGGCCGTTGCTCTAGCACCTCCCGCAATTTCCCCGTTGTGTTGTCTAAGACGACGACTCAAATCTGGGGTGACCCCCACATACGTTTTCTGAAAACCGCCATCGACTGTGGCCAATAAGTAACATTTCCAAGACATAATATTTCTATATAAGAAAAAGGAATGGATTCAAACGTATCAGACGATCCCGGTCTACAATTGGGCGATATAAGCGATTATACGAAAATTGATGATTTTGGTGTTATTTCTGTCGCAGGAACCTTCATGAGTTTTTTGGTGCTTTTGTCCGCGCGTATTGCCAATTTCGGTGGAGTTCCGTTGAATACCTATTTTGATATGTTCGGTATGGAAGGAATTCTTTCTATGGTCCTTTTGATTCTAATTCTTTTCCAGATAACTCGCTATTTCTATACAGTGTTTTATGAAAAAAGTGGAAAGTCTTGGTCCCCCTTTGTTTTTATTTGTTTTCTGCTCGGTGTTCATCTCGTACATGACCTCGCCTTGTACTATGCGGTTATTTCACAGATCCCCAAAGGAAAAAATGATATGATAGACATTGTGCGGAGTTTGACGGCTTCCAACCAAGCCTATACACTTTTCACGCACAGCGCATTTTTAATAATTACGGCACTTGTTGCAATGATTGTAGAAGATATGAGCGACTTGGCAAAAATCGCAGTGTTCGGCGTGGTAGTATATTTAATGCCAGTTGTTTTAGCAATACATCAGCCGAAACCCGCACCTCCTCCTCAGCCTCCTAAAAAGCCAGAGATGCAGGATATGCGTGGAAATTATTACTCATAAATAGATGGAAGAAATAAATCCAACAACGAAAATGAGCGAAGAATCAACAACTACGATAGGCGATTCTACACTATCTTCCTCTGAACGTACGAGCGTATCTAACAATGCGTCCTTTCCCAATGGAACGCCCAGTGCGTCCTCTAGCAATGAAACGTCCATTGCGTCCTCTAGCAATGGAACGCCCAGTGCGTCCTCTAGCAATGAAACGTCCATTGCGTCCTCTAGCAATGGAACGTCCATTGCGTCCTCTAGCAATGGAACGTCCATTGCGTCCTCTAGCAATGGAACGTCCATTGCCTCCTTTACCAATGGAACGCCCAGTGCGTCCTCTAGTCGTATTTCTCCGGCAGCAGTAAAAGAACGTTCTAAAAAACAACAGGAATCTGATAAAAAAGCCGCAGAAATGCTTGAGGAGATGCGTATTTTATACAGCAGGGAGTTTGCAAATATTCCTGTAGAAAATCGGCCAAAACCCCCCTCATGGGCCGCTCGAGCAGCTATTTATAAAAATAAAAATGATCGCGAAAAATATTTTCAAGAACTTATACAAGGCTCTCGGAATTCTCTTGAGATGAAAACATCGTCTAACTATAAAATGTCAGAAGGCAATACTACAACTCTTGTGGATAATATTATCACGAGTTTAAAGCGATTAACAGAAGATGCAAAAACACTGAAACGTTCTATGACACGGCGCGGAAATAATATTTTTTCAAAGCGCATAAAAAATTCTAATATTAGCATAAATAATTCTAATATTAGTGAAAATAATAGGGAAAGCCAATACGAATTAACAACACCGATTCAAAGCCTTCCAAGAACTAAAAAGCGCAAGCGCCCACACTCCAGACTCCCCCCCCCCCCCCTTAATTTCTAAAGCCTCGCGCAAAAATTGACAAGAATATTGGGGTTGGAAATAAACACAATCCCAAATGAGTTCCCCCTTTCTCCATATTCAAAAAAGTTCCGAGCCCTGTAAGGATTTTCCTGCAGATCCGGCACAAATCTACTCATTCCCTCTTGACCCCTTTCAGCAAAAAGCCATAGCCGCCATTTCCAGTGGTGCAAATGTTCTTGTCACTGCGAAAACAGGCTCCGGAAAAACTCTCGTCGGGGAATACCAGATTGCACACAGTCTTAGAAAAGGTGGACGCATCTTCTATACGACTCCCATCAAATCCCTCAGCAATCAGAAATTCTACGACCTCAAGAAACTCTTTCCTGGTCGCGTAGGTATCATGACTGGTGACTTAAAATATAAGCCCGACGCCGACGTTGTAATCATGACAACGGAAATCCTGCGGAATCTCCTGTTCAAGCGCGGTACAAGCACTGAAACGGTTGGCATCACTGCAGCACTTTCTCTAGACCAACTAGACGCAGTTGTCTTTGATGAATGTCATTACATCAATGATAAAGACCGCGGATCCGTATGGGAAGAAACCATGATTCTCTTGAATTCCTCCATCCAACTTGTGCTTCTCTCCGCAACAGTGGACGCACCCGAAGCCTTTGCGTCGTGGCTTGGTGAACTCAAACAGCGCGATATCCATCTCATTTCCACCGACTATCGTGTTGTTCCTCTTGTTCACGGAGTCTATAAGGACAAGGAGTTTCATCACATCATGGACAATACCAACAAGTTCTCAGATGCGCCCTATAGGGCCTGGCTACAATGGCGCTCATCACAACTTAAGGTGGCAGATGAACACAAGTCGGCCGTAAAAGCACGCGCTGCGGCCGGCTACGATGGGGGGCCTGTTGCGCGTAAAGGTGGTCTAAAGGCGTTCACACACGAGATGAATGCGATGATTGTGACCCTGGAGGAAAAGCAACAACTACCTGCCCTATTCTTTGTTTTCAGTCGTAAGGACTGTGAGCGTTACGCCGATCTCACAGAGCACACACTCATTGACTCCTCAGATGCGGCCTCGGTTCGTCACATTATGGACTTTCATCTCCATTCATACGGCGAAGAACTTCAGCGTATTCCAGAATATCACACGATTCGCGCGCTTCTAGAAAAGGGTATTGCGTATCATCATAGCGGCGTAATTCCGATACTAAAAGAGTGTGTGGAGATTCTATTTGCGCGCGGGCTTGTGAAAGTCCTTTTCGCCACGGAAACATTTGCAGTCGGTATCAACATGCCCACAAAGACAGTTGTATTCACCGGTTTCCGAAAGTACGACGACACGATCGACAGAATGCGCATTCTTAATACGGATGAATATATTCAAATGGCAGGGCGTGCTGGACGGCGTGGAAAAGATGAGCGAGGCTACGTGGTATATTTACCCGATAGAGACCCGGAACAAATAGAGGTGGTTCGCTCTATGATGACAGGGCGCTCATCGACGTTTCAATCCCGCATGAAATTTCATTACGACTTTATTCTGAAAACGTTCCAAGCAGGTACTCTTCGCTGGATAGACCTTTTAAAAAATTCCTACTGGAACATTGCACATACTAAAGAGTGTAGAGAGTGTGAAGAAGACATTCAAAAGGAACGGCGGGCCGTAGAAACGACGGAACTTTCGGAAATGGAGCGCGCAGAAATGTCCGAACACAAGTCAATCCATGATGCACTTAAATCTGCCGTAAACGCTGCAAGACGCGTTGAGCAGCGGCGATTGGAGGTGTGGAATAATCGGCACATGGGGCCGCGCTGGCATAAGATTATAAATGATCTCTGGCCGAAATATCAGAAGTCTATTGAACGTATTTATTTAATGGAAAGTGAACTTGCGGAAAAATGTGACCCCACGAAATTCATCACGCCGAATTTAAATGCACTTCGTGAATTCGGATTTCTTCAGGGTATTTCAGAAGAGAAACTCACCCCGATTGGAGTAATCGCAACGGAAGTCAATGAAGGTCATGCAATTCTAATGCCTCTTGCCTATAAGGACCAGGCCATTCGCTCGCTTCTGAAAACAAAAGAGGATATCATCACATTCCTTGCAATATTTCTCGGGGAAAAGGGTGACTATAGTGGTATGGAAGTCGGCGGGGCTGTCCGTGCATCTTTGCGCATTCTTGGAGATATTGCGACCACGTGTAAAGAGAAGGAGCGTCGCGTCGGCGCATCTTCTCCATACAATTACTGGGACCTGAAGGCCGATTTTGTGGAAATCATCTGGCGCTTTACAAATGGAGAAGAAATTGAACTTCTTCTCCAGGATTACGAAATCTTCGGGGGAAATTTCACACGGCTTCTTTCTAAACTGCTAAATCTTCTCCGCGAATGGACAACGCTCGCGACTCTTTCATCCGATGTAGAAACTCTTACTATACTTTCCGATGCAGAAAAACTATTGGATATTGGTACAATGAGTTCCGAAAGCCTCTATCTCCGTCTTGTGTAACGCCGCCGCTGTCGTGCCCGTTTCACACGAATCCATCGACCGTTTCTACTTCTTCCGCGCGCTCCTCCACCCATTTGTTTTGATGGAGTTGTCGTATCAGACAAATAGTATTGAAATATTTTTTTCATAAGAGCATTATTCTCTTCTGAAAGCGCATATTTGATACTTTCGGGATTTAAAATTGTTGTTTCAGTTATTTCGTTTGCCTCCTTCGTTTCTACCGGTGCGTTATTATTTCGTGATTCTCTATATGGCGACGGATATTTTGTAATACCTTCGGCAATTAACATTCTCGCAAAGGGGGTTTCTTGACTTTCCTTTACCGGCCCCCCTTCTATTTTGATGTATTCAAAATAGTAGAAGTATATTTTATCAAATATGGCTGGTATAATAACAAAGGAGAGTAGTTGTTCGTCTTTTCCAATGTAGGTGGGTTTGGAAATATTTGACGGAACTAAATCATTTCCATTTTTAATAATCTGCATATTTTCACGTAAATATTGCAGACATAATTTCCACAGAGAGCCATCCTTGAATTCCGATAAATTTCCTAGACAACTTGTAATTGCTGCATAACAGCCAGTTGTTCGTTTCCCCGTTTTAGGATGTACGTGCCACTGTCTATAATAATTCGGCTGAGAAGCAACCAAAATCCGGTATGAATTCGGCGCTGCAAAAAGTTCCTTGAGTTTATCCCATAGAGTTTTCTCCCATTTTGTCAGAGCCGGTGTAAAATTCGGAAGCGTACTTGTCCCATTTTCCCCCTTTATGAGATTTTCAAAGAGTGTGTCTGCATCTCTCAGGAAAATTGGACAATCAGGAAAGTCGTAAAATGCTTTGAAGCGCAACGCGCGCAAAATTGCATTATCAATTGTTTTTCCGTCGCCCTTCGCACCCACTGCATATTCTGGCCAGTCGACGACTGCAAACACAACATTTGGATGCTGTGAAATTTCCATCCACTCCTTTTTGTGCTTTTTTACTCTTTCTTCATCTGTATTTGTTTTAAAAAATGGATTTTCCAGGCTATGTTGGTCTAAATAAATAATTACTTTCCATCCTTCGAAATCCGGTTGCGTTGTTACGTCTAAATAACGGAGAATACCCACTTTATACACATCTGTTTTTACCCACGGCGAATCTTGCCCCTTAAAATCATTACAGGTTGTACAATCAGAATCTCGAAAATAATATGTAGTTACAAATGCCCCTTTCATGTCCTCAAGGCTTGCTGTGGATTTGTATTCAATTAAGCCCGCCGATTCCTTGTCAGGATCAATTGCCTTTTTTATAATCATTCCTGATTTGTGTCCATATTTTTAGAAATTGGGAACACCTACCCGAAGTTCTATATCATCTACTACTGATGATACCGAATCAATTATAGAATTCGCCTCAGGAACTGTCGCTTCTGTTAAAGCGAGAATACTTGTAACAAGTGTCATAGTTGATTCGGGTAAAAGTTGCAGCAAGAGGAAAAAGAGTATTGCGCCCAGAATAAAGTCACGTCCAATTGTTTTTATGGTCGGAAGTTTTTTCTCTGCAAACCACATAATAATAGCGCTGACGGATGCAAGCGTAATAGCACCGAGTCCTCCCCCGACCCAATAAATATATGAGGGTGTTTCAGAAGACATTCTGGACGCAGACTAGGAAAAAAAAACAAAATACGAGCGCATGTGATTACCGGTACTAGACCTAGTGCTAAGTATTTAATTGTTACAATTCTTCAAAATCAAACTGTCCCTCTAAAAGATCTTCTGTATCTGGCTTTGACAAGTCAAATACGGGTATTTCTTGAGTACTATTACCTTTTGTGAAGTTTCCAGCCACTAATGCCGGAGATTCTGCTTTCCCTTTTTCCACACTATTGAAAATATCGAATTGGTCAGGATTAAATGCACTACTTGTACTAAAAGTGTGTTCAAGAGTGTTTAAAGGGACTTCGGGTGTCTTTACTGTGCCAACAGGTCCAGATACTAACTGAGTTACGGGCTGAGTTACGGGCTGAGTTACGGGCTGAGTTACGGGCTGAGTTACGGGCTGAGTTACGGGCTGAGTTAC
>Ga0209596_1000747_pt1 | contig 29526 bp, 30 predicted proteins | sample M_130807_MF_Meta_FD_187314 | JGI IMG/M metagenome (GOLD analysis project Ga0209596, IMG submission 187314) | Freshwater microbial communities from Lake Montjoie, Canada to study carbon cycling - M_130807_MF_MetaG (SPAdes) (version 2) | ecosystem: Environmental > Aquatic > Freshwater > Lake... | reverse complement strand
ATCTAGCTACTTCATGAAGACACCGCCAATTCAATACACCGATGAAGCGGCCCATAACAAGGTTGAAGATTTTATCTCTGGAAAATTAGAGCGCTAAAAAAAGATTGCACGAAAAAGCCCCCTGGCATATAGCCATGGGGCTTTTTCTAACCCCTCACGGAGAGTTGAGGGTTAAATCGTCGCTGCTTTAGGCGTGCGACGAATATGTAGAAATCCTGCAAAGACAAAGAGAAACATAACGATTGCGCCGACAAGAGTTACTTTTGCTGCTATCGCAGCAATCATTCCTAAAGTCCCAAATGCATATGCATTCAGAAGCATTCCACGAAGTGATTCGCCTCTAAAGACGGTCTCTAATGTTCCACTTGCCTTCGCTGCTGCAGCTTGAAGCTCTAAATTTGTTGGATCTGCCACCAGTGCTGCACCTGCTGCACGAGAGTTACCGGATGCTGCGGCATATGTTGGCATTGCCGATAAATGGAAACCAATATAGTGATCGGCATACATCTGAGCTTGCTTGCCAGTGCTCATCATTGACTTTCCATTCTCCTTAAAGAATGCAACTGTTGCCGCATCAGCCTTAGGATCTCCATTGCTATCGGGCATAGTGATCTGTTGTGCCTCTAATTGCGATGCAACAGTTCCACTTGCAAAAGTTGCTCCCCAATTCAGCAGCCCTGCCGCGATTAGTAGAAAAACTCCAAGGCCAAAACCTACAAAAGTTACGATCTTGTCAAAAGTTGTGCGTTTCATTTAGATTCTCTCCCTTATTAGCACCTATGTATTAGATGCACTGCTAATCAAACTCGCATTATTTTGATTACAGCAGGAAAGAGTGAGAGTCACCCCTCGCACAAAAGTGTTTTAAATCTCATAGAGGGTTAGCCCTCATCCCAGAGTGAACTTTCTACAAAAGAAAGTTAATCAATGTGTCGGTCGCAAACCATTGTTCCATCTGCAGCTTTGACCAAATGCGTGCATGGAAGATTGAGTTGATCAAAGGCGTTATCTCCATAGTGCGCGCGAAAAGCTAAAGCCAGTAGTACTCGAAGATTTGTCTCTGCATCTGATTGAATATCAAAGACCTGAGCACTTCTGCTCACGGTGTTTTCAATCACCTTTTCGCTATGTGAAGTCTGAACAGCTATAGCAGCATTTGATTTGCCTTCACACACTAGCTCTAGAACTAATTGCTCAAATGGGCTCAACTCACGTCGTGAAATAGTGATATCTCTCATCGTCCCTTGATCCGCCTCTCCTTGTGTTCACTGAGTCTCCTCTTCTTATCGCCTAAAATCACCCCTTAGGATGTGCCCATGAGTGAAATCTTGAGAACAGTAGATGCAGGAGTGCTAACTCTCACCTTTAATCGCCCAGAAAAGATGAATGCCCTCACTCGTCAGATGTATGGCGAGTTAGCACAGGCGCTCAATGATGCAGCTGGGGATTTTGCGCTCAGGGCGGTAGTTCTTGCCGCAACGGGAGATCATTTCACAGCAGGCAATGACATCAAGGATTTTATGAACAATCCTCCTACCTCCACCGACTCTGAGGTTGCAACCTTTCTCGCCGCTTTGCTTAACTTTCCCAAGCCATTACTCGCCGCCGTTAAGGGTAATGCTGTGGGAGTTGGAACTACGATGCTGCTCCATTGTGATGTTGTGGTGGCAGGGCCAAGTGCGAAATTTTCGATGCCATTTGCTTCCCTTGGTTTAGTTCCAGAGGCTGGCTCGAGTTATCTTTTTCCACAGTTAGTCGGATACCAGCGTGCAGCACGTATCTTTATGACAGGTGAGAGTTTTGATGCAGATAGTGCGATTGAAATGGGACTGGTTACAGCAAAAGATCAAGAGCCACTGCAGCATGCCCTGGCTATTGCCCACCAGATAGCTAAGCAGCCGCCCCAGGCCATTATCAACACAAAGGCTTTACTTAAGGCCCGCAATCATGAGGCAGTATCTGCTGTGATGAAGGCTGAGTTTGAAATATTTTCTATGGCCCTTCAATCAGAGGAAGCTATGGAAGCATTTATGAAGTTTATGGCCAAGAAAGGTTCATCATGACGTTAGCTGGTAAGAAGATATTTATCACTGGGGGATCGCGCGGTATCGGTTTAGCGATTGCATTGCGAGCCGCTGCCGATGGTGCATCGATTGCGATTGCAGCAAAGACCTCCGAACCCAACCCAAAGCTGCCAGGCACCATCCATACCGCAGCTGCAGAGATTGAAGCAGCCGGCGGAAAAGCGCTGGCAATCCAGTGTGATTTGCGTGATGAATTAGCTATCGAAGCAGCCGTTAATCAAGCAGCAGAAGCATTTGGTGGAATCGATATTTTGATCAACAATGCCAGCGCTATTAATTTAACCCGTACTGATCAAACCCCAGCAAAGCGCTTTGATTTAATGTTTGATGTCAATGTCCGAGGAACATTTTTGACATCCCAAGCAGCTCTGCCTCACTTGCGTAAGTCAGCTCAAGAGGGCAGAAACCCGCATATTTTGAACCTTTCGCCACCACTGTCTATGAAGCCAATCTGGTTCAAAAATCACGTTGCATACACAATGGCCAAATACGGAATGAGTATGTGTGTTCTGGGTATGGCAGAAGAGTTCAAGCGTGATGGCATCGCAGTTAACGCCCTATGGCCACGCACAGTTATCGATACAGCTGCCCTTCAAATGATTCCTGGAATTGATGCCGCAGCAGGTCGCACTCCAGAGATTTTGGCAGATGCTGCATACATCATCTTTAATCGTGATGCCAAGGAGTGCACAGGCAACTTCTTTGTCGATGATCTTTTACTTGCAAGTGAGGGAATTACCGATCTTGAAAAGTATTCTGTTACTCCGGGTACTAAGGACTTCCTTCTCGATTTCTTCCTAGATTAACATGCGAGCATGATCAAAAAGATTCTCGTACTATGCGCTGCATTAATAATTTCTTCACCAATTTCTGCATTCGCGCACGGTGAAATATCTCAAGCCATACCAGCAGCAGATTCAACAGTAATCACAGCACCAACCGAGGTATCTATTGAGTTTGATGGCAAACTCCAAACTCTCGGTAATGCCATAATTAATTCCATAACAGTCACAGATGACAAGGGTCAAGTGATTTCTGATCAGAGCTCGGTAGTAAATGGAACAAGGTTGTCGGTAAGGCTTCTGTTAACAGATGTCACTGGTTTAGTAGGAGTGCATTATCGAATTGTTTCTGAAGATGGTCACCCCGTTGAAGGCGATTACAGTTTCACCGTTGGGCAGGCTCCGACTCTAACAAGTGCCGGTAAAGAAGAAACGGCCGAAGAGGCCAATGGGGTTTCCGAAGAAAGTGGCAGTAATTTGCTTATTAATGCTTTCGCAGCCTTCCTGGTCATTGGCATTGTCATCGCCATTCTGAGGCGCCGCAAGAAGTAGACTCACCAAATGCCTATTTTTGAATTAGAACTCAACGGACCCAATCTGATTCAAGAGTCGGAGCGCAGCGGTACTGCTAAATCTCTTTTTTGGCCTTGGTGCGGGGCAAATGTCTCACTTCTAGCTCTCTCATACGGTGCATTCTTTTTAGGATTTGGAATCTCATTTAGGCAAGCAAGCTATGCCGCAATCTTTGGAACCCTCCTTTCATTTCTAGTTGTTGGCTTTAGTTCTTTGGCCGGTAAGAAATCAAATGCCCCAACAATGATTTTGTCCCGCGCCGCTTTTGGCGTAAAAGGCAATGTTGTTCCTGGTGCTCTCTCTTATCTGATCTTTGTTGGATGGGAAACAGTTCTAGTCTCACTGGCAACCCTTGCTACAGGCACAGTCTTTGCGCGCCTCGGCCACATTAATCACAATCTCTCACTTATCATCGGGTTCATATTTGCCGTCTCCCTAACAGTATTCGGGGGAGTGCTTGGATTTGCAACAATCATGAAGCTTCAGAAGTGGTTAACGCTAGTTACGGTTCTTATGACTGTTCTTTACATAGCATTGACAGTTGATTCCGTTAATTGGGCAGCGGTCAGTGCGATTAAAAATGGTTCAACTCAAGGATTTATCGGGGCATTAATATTTGGAATTACTGGAATTGGATTAGGTTGGGTTAATTCGGCAGCTGACTATTCTCGTTATTTGCCCCGCACGGTTTCGAGCAAAGCAGTCATTGGTTGGACGGTTCTTGGAGCATCACTTGTTCCCATTGTCTTAGTTATCTATGGATCAGCTCTAGCGGGCAGTAGTAAAGAGCTCAGTGATGCAATAGCTATGGATCCGATTGGAGCATTAACTATGTTGCTCCCAACCTGGTATTTAATTCCCTTTGCCTTAGTTGCAGTTCTCGGCTTAGTTGGCGGTGCAATTCTCGATCTATATTCTTCAGGTTTAACCCTTGTTTCAATTGGTTTGCCTGTTAAACGCCACATTGCCGCCTCTATAGATGCAGTCATTATGTTGGCAGGAACGATCTACATTGTCTGGTTTGCCGATAATTTCTTCTATCCATTTCAGGGATTTTTAATCACCCTTGGAGTTCCAGTTGCAGTCTGGTCAGCGATTTTCGTTGCCGATGTTGTGATGCGAAAGAGGGCTTATTCAGAGGTTGATCTATTTAATCAAGCCGGTCGCTATGGAGCGTGGAATGGAAAATCCTTAGCTGTGATGATAGTTGGCACGATTATTGGGTGGGGTTTTGTTACTAACACATTTGCCTCATGGCTATCGTGGCAGGGCTATTTCTTAAACCTAATGGGTGGCAAAGAGGGCCCATGGGCTTTTGCAAATGTTGGGGTTATCTTTGCTTTAGCTATCGGGTTCTTCGGTCACATACTTCTATCGAGAAAAACTATTGCGCAGCAGGAGTCCTTCTAAGCCAGATATAGCCTGCTATTCCAGAAATAATCGCTGAGATAAATAGTCCGAGACGTACTTTATCTAATTCGGCGTTATTGGTGGCAACAATTTCGGCAATTACTAAAGCAACGGTTAAACCCATGCCTGCCAAAGTGGCAATTCCGGCAATCTCTTTCATAGAAATATTTGTACGTCCACCCAATTTGATACAGAGCCAAGCAAAAAGGCTTATTCCAATAATTTTGCCGAGTGACCTAGCTAGGATAATTGAAAGCGTTGTCTTTGATCCGAAACTGCCAAGTTCTATATGAAGCGGAATATTTACAATTACGATTATTGGGACTATAAAATATGTAGCAACTGGAGTTAGAATTTTTATTACTTTATTGGCTTGATGCGCGCGTAAAGGGAGTATAAATCCAATGGCTGCAGCACCCAATGTTGAAAGCGCTTTTGCGGGGTGTAGGTCATCACCGTAAAAGACTCCAAGGACAATGAGTGAGAAGAGATCATCGGCGATCGCCAAGGTCAATAGAAAGAGGCGAACATTTACATTTACGCGCTTGCCAAGAAGAGAGAGAACACCAAGGGCTAAAGCGATATCTGTGGGCATAGCCGTGGCCCAAACATGCGAACCGGGATTTAGTGCAAGGAAAATCGCTGCAGGTGCAATCATTCCGCCAAGTGCGGCAACGATTGGGACTATCGCTGTGCGGACATCTTTAAGACCGTTTCTAATCTCTAGCCCAACTAGGATGAAGAAGATAGCGATGAGGATGTCGATGAACATGGGCTCAATCTACTGGACGCGGACACAACAAAGCCCGCCTTTTTTAGGGGCGGGCTTTGTTCTAACGGATTTTTTAGATGTCGTAGTAGAGCTCAAACTCTGCTGGGTGTGGACGTAGTCGAACGTAGTCAACTTCTTCCTTACGCTTAAATGCGATCCATGTGTCAATAAGATCCTTGGCGAATACTCCACCCATTGTTAAGAACTCATTGTCCTTTTCTAGATTGTTAAGAACTTCATCTAGTGAACCAGGAACCTGAGGAATCGACGCTGCCTCTTCGCCTTCTAGTTCGTAGAGATCCTTATCAACTGGAGCAGGTGGTTCGATTTTGTTCAAAATTCCATCAAGACCAGCCATAAGCATTGCAGCGAAGGCTAGGTATGGGTTTGATGATGGATCTGGGCAACGGAACTCAATGCGCTTTGCCTTCGGATTAGATCCTGTAATTGGGATACGGATACAAGCTGAACGGTTCCGTGCTGAGTACACAAGGTTTACAGGTGCTTCATATCCTGGAACCAAGCGACGGTATGAGTTAACTGTTGGGTTTGTAAATGCTAGAAGTGATGGTGCATGCTTTAGAAGACCACCGATATACCAACGAGCCATGTTTGAAAGATCGCCGTATGTGCCTGCTTCGAAGAACAGTGGCTTTCCATCTTTCCATAGTGATTGGTGAACGTGCATACCTGAACCATTGTCTCCGAAGAGTGGCTTTGGCATAAATGTTGCGGTCTTTCCGCCTTGCCATGCAGTGTTACGAATGACGTACTTAAACTTCATTACATCATCACCTGCACTAAGGATGTCGGTGAAGCGGTAGTTAATTTCCATCTGACCAGCAGTTCCAACTTCGTGGTGTGAGCGCTCAACAAGTAGTCCAACCTTGCCAAGTTGCATAACCATTTCATCGCGAAGATCTGCAAATTGATCTGTTGGAGATACAGGGAAGTATCCGCCCTTTACTCGCGTGCGGTATCCGCGGTTAGGCGTTCCATCAGCATCGTATTCAACGCCAGTATTCCATGCGCCTTCATATGATTCGATTTCGTGGACTGCTGAGTTAATTGTTGTCTTGAAACGTACGCTATCAAAAACATAAAACTCGGCTTCTGGTGCGAAGAATGCTGTATCCGCAAATCCAAGTGAGCGCATGTAATCAACAGCCTTTGCGACAACTCCGCGAGGATCACGGCTGTAAGGAGTGTTGTCTACAGGATTGTGTACGGAGAAGATGATGACAAGAGTCTTTTCCTTGCGATAAGGATCGATAAATGCAGACTCTGGAACTGGCAACAACTTCATATCTGATTCATTGATTGTTTGGAATCCACGAATCGACGAGCCATCAAACATCAAGCCATCGGTAAAGACGGCCTCATCAAATGATTCAACTGGAACGTTAAAGTGATGTTGGATTCCAGGAAGATCGGTAAATCGGACATCAACTAACTTGATATCTTCCTTTTTAATATAGGCAAAAATCTCTGCTGAATTCTTAAACATGCTTCTCCCAATTCACATGAATACAAAAGGCGTATGAGTTGCAGATCTCTCTCCATTGAGCTTTTCTGCGCTGTGGTAAGAATAAGTCTTTGGGCCCAAAAGAGCCTAACCGCCCTGTTACATCCATGTTAAGAATTTTCACCCCCTAGGCTTAGGGCCATGAACTCATCCGGCAAAACCGTCACCTTAGGTCGTCGTCTCCTTGCAATCACCCTGGACTGGCTGGCCTGTTATGCGATTGTCGCAGCTCTCTCAGGTGGAATCGGCAAGATGACACCGGATAGATCACCGATCATCTTGGCTCTCTTCTTTACCGAGCTCTTGATTTTGACGGCGCTGACGGGGGCATCACTTGGTCAGAAAACCTTTGGCCTTCGCGTTGTTCGCTTCAATGACGGTGGGGCCATCACACTGTTGCAAGCTCTTATCCGTACAATCTTTTTAGTTTTGGTAGTAACGGCCGTGACCTACGATAAGGATGGTCGTGGGATCCACGAGCGCTTGAGTAAGACGATTTTGGTTAGGACGCACTAGCAATAGATCCATTGAGAGTTAAGAGAATAGCGAAGTGCAAGAGGAGCTTGATTTATGACTAAAAGGCAAGAATTTAGAGTGCTGCAAACTTATGAGGATTTTGAGCTTCGCGAATATCTTCCATGCGTCATCGCAGAGGTTAAAGTGTCTGCAACCTATTCAACTGCAACAAGAAGCGCATTCTCCTCATTACTTAATTACATTTCAGCGGGAAATAATGCGTCACAAAAAATCGCGATGACTGCCCCGGTAATTTCCGCCCAGAGAGCAGATAAATCCGAGTCCGCCAAATGGTTTGTCTCATTTGTGATGCCTTCCGGTAGTGTTTTTGACCAGATGCCAGATCCCAACGATTCTCAAGTTATATTACGAGAATTAGATACTCAAACATGCGTTGCCAAATCATTTCGTGGCACTGCTACCGATGAACTATCACGGAAGAAGGTTCAAGAGCTACGTACAAGCGCTTCTAAAGCCAACATTGCACTATCTGACGAAACGCGAATCTGTCGTTTTGATCCGCCGTTCAAGCCTGGCTTTTTGCAGTACAACGAAATTGTGATTCCTATCCACCTGGGGGAGTAGAGGTTGTCAGGTGGGCACGACTATTAAGAGTTAACGGAAAGTCGAGTGCCAGGAATGGTGAATGGAGCCGATGCCGTGGCCGACTCTAATTATTGGGCTTGAGTACAGAGTCAAATAAGGATCGTAGCTCTGAGACAACTTCTACGGGTGCACTCCTGGGATGGCCGGCATTAAAAGGTGGCTTTGGGTCGTACTCCATATCTAATTGCATCTTCTCTGCAAACTCTTGTCCAAAGATTCGCTCGGCTAGTACTAATGACATATCAATTCCTGCAGATACTCCAGCTGCCGTCATAATCTTGCCCGACTCAACAACTCGTTTATCTTGTGGGATCGCGCCGTAGTTAGATAACTCCGAATGTGAATACCAGTGGGTCGTAGCGGGAACTCCTTTAAGAACTCCTGCTGCACCAAGCATGAGAGCGCCGGTACATATTGAAATCGTCCACTCTGTAGTTGGATGGATTTTGGCGATCCAATCGATTAACGGATCCCCTGTGCGTGCCATTGTGATTGCAGGTAGGCCACCTGGCACTACCAAGATATCGACTGAGTTGACCTCGGAGATTGATTTCTGTGTCTGAATTACCGTTGCAGAGCCATCACTTACGGGACCTGCCTCTTGAGCAACGAAGAAAAACTCGTAACCTGGAAATTGCGACAGGGCGTGATAGGGACCAATTGCATCTAAGGGTGTGAATCCTGGATACAGCAGCATCGCAATCTGCTTCATAGTGTGGGTCTTTAGAAGTGTTAGCGCATCTTTGGTGCACGGGTTGGCATCGGACCCTTTGGAATTGGTATAGAAAGACCACCAACAGCCTTTAATCGGGCTCGAACCTCGCGCATCTGACGGGCATTTAATTTCTTAGGCAATTTTTGCAGATGTTTTTGAAGTTTGCGTAATGGCACTTGTGACTTCTCGTCGCCAACTACAACAAGTGTGATTGGAACCCCTGGTGCAAAACGTTCAGTCTTCTTGCGCTCTTCAGTGAGCATTTGATTGATGGCGTTGGAGCCTTCGCCAGTTAATACGATTCCTGCGCGGCCAACGCTGCGATGGACCATATCTTGGTTGCGAGCAACGGCAACTGCTGGAGTGGTGGCCCATCCTTTGCGAATTGCCATGAGCACGCTTGCACCTGCGCCGATCTGACCTTCAATCGATGAGTATGCCGCTGTTCCGGCTTGGCGTGTAAAGAACAAAAGCGTCATTAAAACCGATAAAGGAAGAAAGATAAAAGCAAAGTAGACCGGATGACCAAGAGCGATGCCGATACCAATTCCAATTATCCAGGTAACAAAAAAGATGCCGATGAGGGCTAATGGAATCCATGGCTTTACGGATTTTGTGACCTTATATGCATCCCGGAAAGTTTGAAAACGTGGGGCTTTGATCTTTTTTTCTTTAGCTTTTCTCTTGAACATGTTGGCTAGTTTAGTGGGGCAGGGGCGGTTCCACCAAGGCGGGTAGGTGCCCAGCGCTGTCCGACGTGACTATCAGGATATTGATCCTGAATCTGGCGCAGCATTGCAAGTAGCGTCTGACGTAGTTGGTTCTCTGCAACTTCGAGATCATCATTTCGCGAATAAGAAATTGGCTCTCCAAAGACGACTGTGACTGGAATGTGCTCGCGACGTAGATTTCGTTTTACGCCCTTGGTCCATACACGTTGGCTACCCCAGATAATCGTAGGTATGACTGGAACGCCTGCACCTATTGCAAGGCGCACGGCACCAGATTTCAACTCCTTGATTTCAAAGCTTGTAGAGATTGTTCCTTCAGGAAATATTCCAATGATCTCTCCAGATTTTAATGCCCGAAGTGCTGCGACGAAAGATGCCGCTCCATTTCCGCGATCGACATTGATGTGGTGCATTCCGCGCATCAAAGGCCCTGCTAACTTATTTGCAAAAATCTCTTTTTTTGCCATAAAGCGCACATAGCGCCCTGCAGGAAGGGCAGCGGTCCCAGTGATTGCAAAATCAAAGTAGCTGACATGGTTAATTGCCAGAATCGCGCCACCTTTGCGCGGAATATTTTCATCGCCTTGAAAATCAAATTTGAGTCCTAGGTATTTCCAGATTGTTTTTATAAAGACAATTACTGGGGGATAAACCAGATCAGCCATGAGATGCCTTAGCGGCCATCGCCTGCTTATATAAGCGCCCTGCACGATAACTTGAGCGCACTAGGGGACCGCTCATCACGCCTAGAAAACCAACCTCCGTCGCTTCGGCTGCAAGTTCGACAAACTCTTCTGGCTTAACCCAGCGCACCACTGGGTGATGTCGATTAGTAGGGCGTAGATACTGTGTAATGGTAATTAAGTCGCAGCCAGCGCTGCGAAGATCAACCAGGGCCTGTGAAACCTCTTCGCGGGTTTCGCCAAGGCCTAAGATTAAATTCGATTTAGTAATCAATCCAAAATCACGGGCCATGGATATAACGCGCAGGGATTTTTCATAGGTAAAGGCGGGGCGAATCTCTTTAAATATTCGCGGGACAGTCTCTAAGTTATGGGCAAAGACCTCAGGTTGAGTTTCAAATATTTGATTTAAGAGATCTGCCTTGGCATGAAAATCTGGCGCTAGCATCTCAACACCACAGCCTGGATTTAACTCATGGACCATTCTGATTGTTTCGGCATATAACCATGCGCCTTCATCGGGTAGGTCATCACGAGTGACGCCTGTGATTGTTGCATAGGCAAGACCCATAGCTTTTACAGATTCGGCGACCTTGCGTGGTTCAGTACGGTCTAATGGATCTGGTTTTCCAGTATCGATATTGCAGAAATCGCAGCGGCGTGTGCACTTATCTCCACCGATTAAAAACGTTGCCTCTTTATCTTCCCAACATTCAAAGATGTTTGGGCAAGCCGCCTCCTGGCAGACAGTGTGTAGACCTTCACTCTGAACCAAAGATCTTAGACGCGTGTACTCAGGACCCATATTGGCACGGGTCTTAATCCACTCAGGCTTGCGTTCAATGGGAACCTGGGCATTGCGTGCCTCAATACGGATCATTTTGCGACCCTCGGGTGCGATGCTCATGAGCTCACGCGCTTTAAAGCTTCAATGACATGAAGTTCAACGATCGGTGTTACCTCATCGACTGTGATTGAACGTCCTAGCTCTCTCTCCATTGACGTCACATCTGCATCTGCAATACCGCAGGGAATTATCTGCTTGAAGGCATCTAAATTTGGACTGACGTTGAGCGCAAAGCCATGCATGGTTACACCCTTTGCAACTCGGATACCGATTGCTGCAATCTTGCGATCACCTTGTTCGTCAAGAATCCAGACACCAGAGCGACCAGAGACACACGTTGCTTGAATCCCAAAATCCTCACATACATTTATCAGGGCACGTTCCATTTCACGGACAAAACCTACAAGCTCATGTGGTTGTGAAAGTTTTACGATTGGGTATCCAACAAGCTGACCGGGGCCATGCCATGTAATTTTTCCACCGCGATCAACTTCGATCACAGGAGTTCCATCCTGAGGTTTTTCTGAATCTAGAGTTCGACGACCTGCTGTATAGACGGATGGATGCTCAAGTAATAGCAAAGTATTGGTGCGCAATCCCTGTGCTACTTCAGTGTGAATAGTGCGCTGCACTTGCCAAGCTTTTTCATAATCGATGATGCCGTGGTGGGTGAGGGCTATCGCACTCTGATTAGGCTGGGTTACGACGGGCACTTCGCTAGCCTAAAGGTAGGCTTGGCTCCTAAGCAATTGAAGCCACATGAGACCTCTAGGAAAGGCCGACTTCATCATGTCCACGCACTCAGTTCAAAAAACCCGCAAGCCCTTTGCCATCGCACTCTTGGTAGTAATCGTTTGGTTTGGCATAACAGGCATATTCGGACCTCTTTTTGGCAAGCTTTCTTCAGTTCAAGAGAACAACAACTCTTCTTTCCTGCCTAAAGGCGCTGAAGCCACAAAAGCAGCAGATGTTATTGCAACCTTTTCAGGAAAAGACAGTTTCAATTTTCCAACTTTGATCCTATTTGAAGGCACAACAACTCCCGAGACTTTTGCTGCAATCAATGCACATATGTCAACAGTTGGTGGATTAACATTGGATGGAACTGCATCTAAGATCTCTGACTTCCTAGCTCCTGGACAGCAAATAACTGTCTTTCCTTCTCAAGATGGCAAAGCGATTTTGGCAAATATCCCACTAGATGGAAATGCGATATCAAAAACTCTATCTAACGACAAACCCGTCTTGCCTGAAGTTGTTGCAACACTTCGTGCAGATATCAAGCCAATCGCTGAAGCAAATGGTCTTACTCACTATGTAACAGGTCCTGGTGGATTATTGGGCGATCTCTTCAGTGCTTTTGGCACTCTGGATTCTTCGCTACTTTTAACAACACTTGGGGTTGTTGCGATAATTTTGATTTTGGTTTATCGATCCCCAGTTTTATGGATTATTCCTCTCCTATCTTCTTTGTTCGCCTTATCTACTGCCGGCGGAATCGTTTATCTACTTGCAAAGAAGAACATCATTGATGTCGATGGTCAATCACAGGGAATCCTCTCAGTCCTTGTAATTGGTGCGGCTACCGACTACGCGCTCTTACTGATCGCTCGCTATCGCGAAGAGCTTCACCTACACGAAAATCGTTTTGATGCGATGAAGAGTGCTTATAAAGGTGTGTGGGAGCCAATTCTTGCTTCGGGTTCAACTGTTGCTATCTCTCTTCTTATTTTGCTCTTTAGCCAGTTAACAAATACAGCCGGTCTTGGACCAATCGGTGCTATTGGAATTGTATGTTCGATGATCACGATTCTTACCTTGCTGCCTGCCCTTCTCTTGATCTTTGGACGCTGGATTTTCTGGCCACGTCGCCCACTCTTTGATGGAGATGACCATGTGATGAGCGGTCCTTGGTCAAAGCTTGCAAATGGAATCGGTCGCAATCCTCGGAAAGCATGGGTCGTCACGGGTTCAGTCCTCTTACTTTTAGCTTTTGCCTCAACCACACTTAAAGCTGATGGCATTGGCACAGTCGATACATTTACTGGTAATCCAGAATCTGTTGTTGGCCAAAAACTACTTGTCACTCACTTCCCGGGTGGAGAAGGTGACCCAACTCAAATAGTTGTGGCAGTCGATAAGATAGATGCTGTCACTGCTGCAGTTAAGAGTGCACCAGGTGTTACAGAGATTCTTCCCTTGGTTGATCCAATGACTAAGCTCCTGAAGGTAGTTAATAACAAAGCCATCTTGAATCTGACTCTGGATAAGGCACCAGATAGCGTTGAAGCTGGAAATGATATTCCTAAGATTCGCGAACTAGCTCATGTGGCCGATGCCTCCTCTTTAGTTGGTGGAACAAGTGCTGTTTACTTTGATGTGCGTACCGCAAATAATCAGGATAACAAGACTATTATCCCAATTATTTTAGTTGTGATTACGATCATCCTTGGATTACTGCTGCGAAGTATTTTGAGTGCCATAGTCCTTCTCGGAACTGTCTTGATTTCATATTTTGCAACTCTGGGAGTCTGCGCTCTTGTCTTTAACCATATATTCGGCTTTGCAGGAGGAGACAACTCATTCCCACTCTTTGCCTTTATTTTCTTAGTTGCCTTAGGAATTGATTACAATATCTTCCTTATGACGCGTGTGCGTGAAGAGAGTGCAAAAATTGGAACCCGCGCAGGAATTATCAAGGGTGTGACAGTAACGGGGGCAGTAATTACTTCTGCCGGTGTCGTTCTTGCCGCAACTTTTGCAGTTCTTGGGTTGTTACCTTTAGTGCCGCTTGCTGAGCTTGGCTTTGCAGTGGCATTTGGAGTACTTCTAGACACCATCATTGTTCGCTCAATCTTGGTTCCAGCTTTGGTCCATGAAATTGGTCCAAAGATCTGGTGGCCATCAAAACTGCAGCGCGAGGATATTAAGAGCTGATGCGCGTAGGCATTGCTGGATATGGATTAGCAGGACGTTATTTCCATGCACCTTTACTTAAAGGGTGTGGGTATGAAGTCGTAGCGATTCAAACCAGTAATGCCGAGCGGTTAGCTCATGCGAGATTAGATTTTCCAACTGCAGATGTCGTTGCAACCACGGAAGAGCTAGTTGCTCGCAAATTAGATCTAGTAGTTGTTGCTTCAGCAAACATCGCTCATGCCCATGATGCCCTGATTGCAATCAAGGCTGGTATCCCTGTTGTAGTTGATAAACCGATGGGCCGTACAGTGGCTGAAACGAAGTCGATTATCGATGCTGGCCTTAGTGCCAAAGTTCCAGTCTCAACCTTCTTTAATAGGCGCTGGGATAGCGATGCACTCACAATTAAGCGCGTTCTTGCATCTGGTGAACTTGGAGTGATTCACCGAATGGATTCGCGCTTTGAACGCTTTCGCCCCGATCTAAATCCAACCTCGTGGCGCGAAAACATGAGCGTCGCCGATGGTGGGGGACAACTACTGGATCTACAGCCGCACCTGATCTCAACGGCTATCGATTGGTTCGGTGCAGCAACGTTAGTTACCGCATCGGTTCGGGCTTTGCGCGGTGGCGCCGATGATGACTCGCTTTTAGTGATCAAACATCTCAAGGGTGTGATCTCATATCTATCGGCAAGTGCGGTGGTTGGTGCACCTGGACCGCGGATTCGAATTTTGGGGACTAAGGGCGCACTTGTGATTAATGATTTAGATCCACAAGAGGAGTTACTTCGAAATGGAATGTATCCCAAGGGTGGTACGTGGAGCGTTCCAACTGCATCAAGGGCATTTATACATCGCGGTAATGATGTCAACGAGATAGCTGGCGAAAATGGAAATTACGCACTCTTCTATAGCGCGGTGGCAGGTGCAATCGCCGGTAATAATCCATGGCCAATCGATAATAGAGATGCTCTCTTAGTTGCAGAGATTATCGATCAAGCGCGTCTTATGAATGAGCATGACTAAGAAGTTTGACGTCGTAGTTGTAGGCGCCGGATTGGCTGGAATGAGCGCGGCGCTGCACCTACAAAGCAAGGGTGCCGATGTTGCAGTACTAGAGGCAAGTGATCGAGCGGGTGGGCGTGTAGCAACGGATTCAATACATGGTTTTCTCTGTGACCGCGGATTCCAACTGATTAACTCACGCTACCCATCCCTTATCGAGCTAGATGTCATTGATGAGATTGACTTCATCCCTGCCCCACGTGTGATTGAAGTTGCTCTCGGAGATTCTCGCCATGCAATTGGAGATCCGCGAAAAGCCCCCCTTGCAGCTCTAGATAGAGCAACGGGAACAATCCCGCAGAAATTAGCACTCCTGAAGCTTCTGCTATCACGACCTAAGGCAGAGGAATCGATTGGTCAGCTGCTCGCTCCATTAGGAGCAACCTATGAACGAGTATTGCGCCCATTTCTGACGGGCGTATTTCTAGCCGAACCAGAAACTGTCGATGCTCGGTATGGGCTATCTATTATCCGCTCATTCGTAAATGGCTCACCTGGTCTACCGCGTCTTGGTGTTGGAGAGCTTTCCTTTGCACTTGCAAAGAGATTGCCAGAGTTACATTTAAATACACGAGTGGAGCGGATTAGTAATTTAACTCTTGATAGCACATCTGGAGAGTTCACAGCTGGCGTAATTATTGTTGCAACCGATGCCGGCACTGGGGCGCAGTTATTAGATCTAGGTGATGTGAATCCCATGGCCGGTTGTATTACTTGGTATCACTCATCTCAGAACAACCCATCGAGTACGGGTCGTCTAATCGTGGATGGGCAACGGCGGGGACCGGTGATTAATAGTGTTGTCATCTCTGATATCTCATCATCGTATGCCCCAAAGGGTGAGCATTTGATCTCATCGACTACTGGATTAAATATTAATGAGTCTGAAGTCAGGCGCCATCTTGCGCTTCTATGGCAGACCGATACACGTGATTGGCCATTAATTGCTAAGTATGAGATCCCATCGGCATTACCCTTGCACTACATCGGTAAATCACTCTCTGCGCCACTAAAGATTCGTGAGAGAGTTTTCGTTGCAGGAGATTACCGTGCAGTGCCATCACAACAAGGCGCTTTATTTTCTGGAAAGTTAGCAGCCGAGCTAGCTCTCCACTAAAACCTTGAGAGCATCAGAGAGATGCGGGTAGTCCCAGGTAAATCCAGCATCGAGAAGTGCCTGTGGAATAACGCGTTTGGAGCCCAAGACCTCACTTGAGAAGCCTCCGAGTACGGCCTTTAATGCAAAGGCTGGTGCGGGAAATACTGCAGGTCTATGAAGTGCGCGGGCTAAGGCCGATGTGAACTCTTGATTTGTTACTGGATTGGGTGCGCTCAGATTAACTGGACCGGAGATATCCTCAACAAGTGCAAATTCAATTGCTCTAACGACATCATGCAGAGTTATCCAAGACCACCACTGCTTGCCGCTACCGAGCTTTCCACCAAAACCTAATCGAAATAATGGAAGCATCTTGCCAAGTGCACCGCCCGTTGGATCCAATACCAAACCTGTTCTCAGCTTTACCGTGCGGATCCCACTTGCTAAATCGGCTGCAGCCTCCCACTCGCGACAGACTGCAGCTAGAAAATCATTGCCCACTCGATCTGATTCAACGACTGCGCGGTTACCGCTCTCGCCATACCAACCAATAGCACTGGCTGAGATAAAGACATCGGGTTTAACTTCTGCGACCGCCTTTGCGATGGTGGCTGTTCCCATTAAGCGCGAGTTCAGAATCTCTGCTTTGAACTTCTTGCTCCAACGCTTTCCGTCAACTGGTGCACCCGCTAAGTGAATAATCGCATCGACGCCTTCAAGCGCGTTTAAATCTACGTACCCTGTTTGCGGATCCCACGTAACCTCATCGACTGCAACGGGTGCACGACGAACAAGGCGCTGGACAGTATGGCCCTCAGATTTTAAGTGACCAACTAAGGCCGTACCAATTAATCCCGATGATCCGGTAATAGCAATGCGTTCTGGAACTCTCACTAATTTAGAGACCTAAATCAGATTCGAATGCTCCACCTTCAAGGCGTTCTTTGAGCGTTACTAAGAAACGAGCGGCATCTGCGCCATCTACAACTCTGTGATCATATGAGAGAGCGAGATAGACCATTGATCGAATCGCAATGCTCTCTCCACCATCGTCACCGCGTACAACCATTGGACGCTTAACAACTGCGCCAAGGCCAAGGATTGCAACCTGTGGCTGATTAATAATCGGAGTATCAAAGAGTGCGCCACGGCTACCGGTATTTGTCAGAGTAAACGTTCCACCACCGAGCTCGTCCGGAGTTACTTTGTTATCGCGCGTACGTGCGGCAAGGTCTGCGATCTTTCGTGCAATACCTCCCATGTTTAAATCACCCGCATTTGCCATAACTGGTACCAATAAACCGCGCTCAGTATCAACTGCGATACCTAAGTGCTCGCTACCGTGATAAGTAATTTGATCACCTTCAACCGATGCGTTCAGCACGGGGTGTTGCTTTAATGCCTCACAGATTGAAACGGCAAAAAATGGAAGAAAAGATAGTTTGACGCCTTCGCGTGCCTCAAATGTTGATTTGGCGCGATCGCGCAGTCGTGCAATCTTTGTAACATCGACTTCAACGACAGTTGTTAACTGGGCGCTCACCTGTAGAGATTCAAGCATGCGCGCTGCAATAACTTTGCGAAGTCTGGTCATAGTTACCGTTGTGCCACGCAGAGGTGAAACTGCAACCGATGGCGCTACTGATGGAACATGAGATACAGCGTGCGTACTTATTACCGGTGCAGCTGGGGTAGATAAAGCCTCAACATCTTCGCGACGAATGCGTCCGCCAACTCCTGTGCCCTTTACGTTTGCAAGGTTGATTCCCAAATCATTTGCGAGTTTGCGAACCAGGGGAGTCACATAGGCCTCACTTGGCTGAGAAATTGGGGCCGCTGGCGCAACAACTACGGGAGCAACTATTACGGGTGCTGCAACAACGGGTGCTGCAACAACGGGTGCTGCAACAACGGGTGCTGCAACAACGGGTGCTGCAACAACGGGTGCTGCCTCCGTGCTCTCTCCAATGACTGCTAAGCGAGCACCGACTGCAACGGTAGAATCAATAGGAACATCGATTGAGAGCAGAATGCCTGCAACTGGTGATGGAATTTCGGTATCAACTTTGTCAGTTGATACTTCTAGCAACGCTTCATCGACAGCGACAGTGTCACCAACATTTTTTAACCATCGCGTAACAGTTCCTTCAGTAACACTCTCACCGAGTGCTGGCATGGTTAGTGAAAATGACATATGTATATTCTCCTTGATTATCCGTGTGCGTGGAGCGGTTTGCCTGCAAGTGCCATGTGTGCCTCACCCATCGCCTCAGAGAGGGTGGGGTGGGCGTGAATTAAGGATGCGACGTCATCTGCACGCGCCTCCCAGTTAAAGATAAGTTCGGCCTCGGCCAGTAGTTCGCCAACACGGGCACCGACCATGTGCACACCGAGAATTGGACCATCTTTTTCGGCAATTAATTTAATGGAACCGGCAGTTCCAAGAATCTGCGCCTTACCGTTGCCAGCTAGGTCATAACTGAGTTCGATTATTTCGTGTCCACGCCGCTTTGCTTCGGCAGTTGTTAAACCAACCGATGCAACTTCAGGATCAGAGTATGTAACACGGGGAATTCCATCGTAGTTAATTGGACGTGGATTTAATCCTGCAATCTCTTCAGCGACCAACATACCCTCGGCAAAGCCCACGTGAGCTAACTGTTGAGTTGGAATGAGATCGCCGACGGCCCAGATGCCAGGCACGTTGGTACGGCACTTCTCATCAACTAAAACGTAGCCGCGATCCATAGTGATGCCAGCCTCTTCATAGCCCAAGTTGGCTGAAACTGGGCCACGACCAACTGAGACCAGGAGAAGTTCGGCCGTAAAGCTCTTTCCATCTTCAAGAGTAACTTCAACACCTTTTTTGTTGGTGGTAACAGATTTGAAAAATGTTCCAAGCTCGAAGTTAATTCCACGTTTCCTAAATGCACGCTCTAACTGCTTGCTTGATGACTCATCCTCAAGGGCGATTAAATGTGGCAGACCTTCGATGATTGTTACTTCTGCGCCAAAAGATTTCCATACAGATGCAAACTCGCAGCCGATGACACCGCCACCTAACACGATAACGCTCTTTGGAACGTAATCCATCTTTGTGCCGTGATCGGATGTAATGATCTGCTTTCCATCGATCTCAAGACCTGGCAAACTCTTGGCATAGGATCCAGTTGCAAGAACAATATTTTTACCGGTGTAAATCTGACCGTTAACCTCTACCGAGTTTTTTGAGACTAACTTTCCATGTCCCTCAACGTATGTAATTGCACGAGACTTAATCAAACCCTGCAAGCCCTTATGAAGACGGGATACAACGCCATCTTTGTAGCTATTGACTCCAGCCATGTCGATTCCATCAAAGCTGGATTTAACTCCAAACTTTGCACCTTCTCGGGCACCATCGGCGATCTCGGCCGAATGCAGCAACGCCTTTGTTGGAATGCAGCCTCTGTGCAAACATGTGCCGCCGACCTTGTCGGCCTCGATGAGAACGACGCTCTTTCCTAACTGAGCACTTCGCAGGGCACAGGCATATCCGCCGCTACCCCCACCGATGATGACTAGATCAAACTCTGACACGTGTACTGCTCCGTTCGTGGAATATCTACAGGGCTCTATCTTGCCGTACAGGGGGTGAAACTGCCCAATGCCTAGTTGCTTGCCCCTTCAACCAAGGTCACGAGTGCACGAAGTGCGATACCGGTACCACCGACTGGGGTATATCCATGTGCCTTGGCGGTGTTAAAGGCTGGACCTGCGATATCTAAATGCAGCCACGGCATATCGGGATGAATAAACTCTTTTAGAAATAGGCCAGCGACCAACATGCCGCCACTCTTGTCTCCGATATTTGCCATATCGGCCACGGGGGAGTCAAGAGATGCGCGTAGCTCTACAGGTAATGGCATCGGCCAGAACTGTTCACCACTCTTTGAGGCTGCAACTAAGAACTCTGATGAGAACTCTTCGTTATTTGTCATGACTGCACTCGTGCGTGTGCCGAGGGCGATGACTTGTGCACCGGTCAACGTTGCGACATCGATGATTCCATCGAGTTTGTTCTTGCTGGCCTGAGCCTTTACCAAAGCATCGGCTAAGACTAAGCGCCCCTCTGCATCGGGATTTAATACTTCAATAGTTTTGCCGCCGAAAATCGTAATGATGTCACTTGGGCGAGTTGCCTTATCACTTGGCATATTTTCAGCCAACGGTGCCCAGGTCTCAATTGCAACAGGGAGCTTGAGCGCTGCAATGGCAAGTGTTGCAGCACATACTGCAGCTGCCCCGCTCATATCTGATTTCATCGCCTCCATGCCGAGGGCGGGTTTGAGAGCTAATCCACCTGTATCAAAGGTGATTCCCTTACCTATAAATGCGAAACGCTTTTTGATTGCACTCTTTGGTGTGTAGGAGATATGCAGAAGACGTGGGGGATTAGCCGATCCCTGTCCGACCCCAATAATTCCACCGAAGCCTTGAGATTTAAGTTGCTTCTCATCCCAGATAGTGATCTTTAATCCAGCCTTCAATCCACCAGCAGCCTTGAATGCAACTGCTAATTTTTTAGTGAAAGAGTCAGGCGTTAAATGTGAGGGAGGAGTGTTGATTAAATCGCGTACTAAAAAAGTGTAATCGGCAATAATCTTTGCGCGCGCAATCGCAGCCTTTGCATCTGGCTTAGTTGCAGATTTACTGTAGATGGTAATCGTCTTCAAGGCCGCCTTGTGCTCGGCCTTGGATGAGCCCCTGAACTCACTAAAGACATATGCACCCAGGGCTGCGCCTTCGGCGACAGCGGCGATGGATTCAGGGCTTGTGGATGAGAGGGAAAATGTTGCAGCGTTTGTACCTGCCAGAGCCCGTGATGCCGCACCAGCTGCTCGGCGCAAAGTCTCGTGTGAGTAGGAGTTAGATTTTTTGCCAAGTCCGGTAAAGACCATCATGCTCACTGCACTGCCCGGAGTTTTAATGACCTCATCTGCAGCGCCCGTGGCACCCATTTCAATAAGTGATGCCAGAATCGCTTTTGTATCGATGGCTAAGTCGCCAGATTCAATTGCAATGCCGCCCTTGGAATTTGTAGATGCTAACCCCACAACTAGAACTTCATCTTTAAGGAGGCCATCAGATATTTTCAGTGTGGTCATAGGCCTTAGCGTAATAGATGTATTGGTAGGTTTGTACAATGAAAATCTCCCCGCTCAACGATAAGCATGTAGCCCGTAATGCAAAGATGGCTGATTTTGGCGGATGGATGATGCCTATTGAATATCCTGGAGGCGGAGTCATAGCCGAGCACACGGCCGTACGTGAGCGTGTAGGAATCTTCGATGTATCCCACTTAGGCAAGGCATCAGTGATCGGTACTGGAGCCCTTGATTTTCTCAACACGATGTTTACAAATGATCTCAATCGGATTCAGGATGGGTCGGCTCAGTACACATTACTGTGCACCCCCGAGGGAGGGGTTATCGACGATCTGATCGCTTATCGAAACTCCCCAGATGATATTTTTTTAGTTCCTAACGCTTCAAATACCACTGACGTGGTTTCAACTCTTCAATCAATGGCACCAGCCGGTATAGCTGTTACTAATCTTCATAATGAATTTGCAGTGTTAGCTGTTCAAGGACCGCTAGCACCCCAAGTAATGCAATCTCTGGGAATCAACACTGAGATTGATTACATGGCATTTTCTCACGTTCTTATCGGTGGAGCTAAAGTAATTCTCTGTCGTACTGGCTATACAGGAGAGCGTGGTTACGAACTTCTTCCTCAGGTAAGTGATGCCTCGCGTGTGTGGGATGCACTCGTTGCCGCGATCGAACCTCTTGGCGGTTTAGTCTGTGGTCTAGGTGCCCGCGATACGTTGCGTACTGAGATGGGCTATCCATTACATGGACATGAACTTTCATTAGAAATCACCCCAGTGCAGGCCAGTGCATCATGGGCAATTGGCTGGGATAAAGAGAACTTTATCGGTAGCGAGTTTCTGCGCAGGGAAAAAGCCAATCAACCTTTGTGGCGAAGTGTTGGAGTTAAATCCTTAGATCGTGGGATTCCGCGTGGACACATGCAGGTCAAGAATGCAGCAGGAGATCTTCTTGGTGAAGTCACGAGTGGAACTTTTTCTCCAACACTCAAAGTTGGAATCGGAATCGCACTTTTAGCATCGAGCGTGAAAATTGGTGATCAGTTAGTAATAGATGTTCGTGGTCGAGACTCTTTAGTTGAGGTAGTTAAACTCCCTTTTGTTGCCTCTCACGTTCGATAAATTCAATGGGAGTAAGGAAGGCTGCTCGCACATATGTGCGCCGCAGGGCCGTTAGTACAGGCTGTCCTGCAATAAGTATGAGGCCCGAAGTAAATACTGCCCTGGGTAGATCCCAGGCCATGGCTGTTAGAAAATGAAAAGTAAAGAAGCGATAAAGATTCTCACCAATTGGGGCACCGGCAAGAAAAGATAGTTGTGTATTGGCGCCCAACGCCCATGGCCAGAACTGAAGATCCATTAAAATCCCAAATAGCTCACTCGCAAAAACTGCAAAAATCATGAGCATCGCAATCTCTTTCTTTCCTCGTACTTTCTCTCGGCCTGGCAGAAGTCCAGCCAGTAGTCCGATCCATGCAGCGGCAAATATTTGATATCCCAGCCATGGGCCAAGACCACCGGTCAGGAGCGCTGAGATAAAGACAGATGTGAGGCCTAGAAGAAAACCGAATGAGGGACCAAATACTCGAGCACTCAATATTAGTAAAAACCACATCGGTTCGATTCCAACGGCGCCTGCACCTAGTGGACGCAACGCTGCAACAAGAGCGGCTAAAACTCCAAGGAGTGCGACCGACTTTGCATCTAGATGGGAGTTGGAAACTTCAGAGATGGTAAGAACCACAGCAACTGTTATCGCCAACCAGAAAAAAATCTGTGTTCGTGGCAGATTCTCACCTGAGTAGAAAAATGGCCAGAGAAAGCCGGCGGCGCTGATGCAGGATGCAAGAGTTAACACAGCGCCATTTCGACGTGAGAATCTAACGACATCCTTTGTCAGCATCATGGTGATTTACTTTCAATGGCGGCGATTACATCGCGCACTCGTAGCCATGGCTGGGGCGACATAACTTTGGCAACTTGAGGAGCAAAGGCCGGGGAAGAGAGCAGAAGTTCGATCGTTGGACCATCGGCAACTATGTCGCCATCAGCGAGAAAGATAGTACGACTGGCTAATTCGGCTACGAGTTCTACATCGTGGGTTGCGATTACGACTGCACGATTAAAGATTGATGCAAACTCAAGAAGTATTCGTGTGAGTGATTTCTTGGCCTCATAATCTAACCCTCGCGTAGGTTCATCGAGAATAAGAACTTTAGGATTTGCCGAAAGCACAACGCTTAGGGCTAGTCCAAGACGCTGGCCCTCAGATAAATCCCGGGGATGGGTATGTAGCGAAATCCCTGGAACCAACTGGGCAAGTACCGAATAAGTAGTTCCAGGTGGGATCTGGTTGTCTTTATCTGCCTGTTCACACTCTCTCTCCACTGATTGGGCATAGAGAAGATCACTTGGCTCTTGCGGAATGTAGCCGATTGTCTGTCTGCGCAGCTTGCTATGTAAATCTTTTGATACAAGAGAATGCACGCGGACAGTGCCGGTTTGCATCTCATGTACCCCGGCTATTGATCGAAGCAGAGAGCTTTTACCAGCGCCATTGCGCCCCATGATTGCCACGATTTCATTATCAAAGACAGTGGTCGTGATTGAATCAAGTGCGGTAGTGGTTCCATAGACAACAGTGAGTTGTGCAATCTCAATGACAGGAACTGCACTTACAGAGGCAGTGTTTGGCTTCGATATTGGCGTTGATTCGCGCAGCCCTTGGGTTGCTCGACGCATGTCTCGTACAGAAAGTCCAGCATCCTTTAATCCAAGGGCTCGAGCCAAGTGCACTATCGGGGGAGCGATGGGCGAGTTTTTCATTATCTCTTGCGCCGTTCCAACAGTTGTCACTCCATCACCGGTGATATGAACAACACGATCTGCAAAATCGATCACGCGTTCCAATTTATGTTCAGCGATGACGATGGTAATACTCAAGTCATGGACTAAACGGTGCAGAATCGACAAGACTTCTTCGGCAGCTATTGGGTCGAGCGCACTAGTTGGTTCATCTAAGACGAGAACCTTTGGGTGTAAGACGAGTGCGCTGGCGATTGCTACGCGTTGTTGTTCACCACCACTCAGTGTTGCAATACTGCGCGAACGAAGAGGTGCTAGTGACATTAAATCCAGCGACTCTTCAACTCGCTTTCGCATAGTCTCATTTGGCAGATTGAGTGCCTCCATTGCAAAGGCCAACTCTTCCTCGACCGTATCTGCAACAAAGCCATTGATGGGGTTCTGACCTACAATTCCAATAAGGTGCGCCAGAGCCCCGGGCTTAACTTCACGTGTAGATAGACCATCGACTGTGATATCCCCAGCCAATATTCCACCAGTGTGATGGGGCACCAAACCATTAATCAATCGCAAGAGGGATGATTTGCCCGATCCTGTTGGCCCGATAACTAGTACTAACTCGCCTTCGGCGATCTCTAAATTTAGATTTTCAAGAACTGTGGTCGTTGAATTTGGGTACACCAGCGAAACATTGGAAAACTTAATCACGATAACCCCATAACTATTAAACCTGATAACACAACTGAGCTATCGATAAAGTTCCAAGTGATGGGGCGATAGCGTGAGCGCTTACGGCTGACTCCGTAGCCTCTGGAGTCCATAGAGGCTGCTAAATCTAAAGAGCGGGCCAGAGACTCTTCGAGCAAGGGAATTGCTACACGCCTATACGATGCAAAACCTTTGGTGCTCTGACCGCGCAGGCGCTGAGCTTGGCGGATTCTTGAAACACTGGTGACTAACTGCGGTAGAACTGATGTCGCGATTACAACTGCAACACCAAACTCATAGATAAAAATGGGAAGTACCCGGAGTAATCGATGCGGGCTCGTCAGAGATGCGGCAGCTCCAAAGATGACGACAATTGCGCAGATTATTACTCCCTCACTTAAGGCCGATGAAAGGCGCTCAAGAGTTACTGCTCCACCTATACGTATGCCTGGCATCCAATCTGGAAGTGGCACTCTAGGAAGAGTGAAGATATTTGTTCCAGGGATCGGAACTCCAATAGTTACTCCAATGAATGTACGAACTATTAATATCCAGAGCGCAACCTTTAAAGTCCAGTTGAAGCTCTTTCCCCAAGGTGCAGCATCGCGTTGTAAGAAAACAATTAACCCCACAACACCCACTGACACAAGAGCGAATACTGGCGTGTTTGCACGTGCGACCGAGATCCCAATAGCAAATGACCAAATCCACCATGTCAGTGGGTGAAGTGAGAGCTTCTTCATCGGAAGAGTATTACTTCTTTTTTGCTAGAGCCTTGGGAGTAGCAATTTCAACGCCACACTCTTTAGCCGGGAAGCCATTGAGGCCACAGATGAGGCCCGATGATGCCGCACGAATCTTCACAACTTGACCTAGGACATCAATTCCCTGTGAGGCCTTTGCTGTACGTACACATCGAGTAATTGTTTTTGCGGGTTTTTCACCTTTAGGAGCCCAGACAGTCGATCCGAAATCAATTACTAGTGCAATTCGCTTAGTATCTGGATCTGCCTTTGTGCTGCCACAGATTTTATTGAAATCCGGCTTTACTTGTGGTGCAAGCGAAGGGATATCATCGCTGCCAAATACAAATGACCAACCTTCAACGGAGCCATCTGCGATATCAACAGTTGGTCCAGTCATGGCAGCGGTCCAGGCGGTTTTATCTGGTGCGGCTTGGAAGTATCCCCAGTAGCGGTAGCCTTTTTCGGCACCGCTAGCAGGTGGAGTTAAGAAGAGTGATGATGTGAGAATTGTGATTGCTACGAGTATTGATTTGAATCTCATTAATGTGAAGCCTCTCGATAATTTAAGAGTCTCACAGGGGTAGCACCATCTAAAAGTGCAGAAAAAGCACCTGTATCTAGGACCACACCCCGCAAACCTCGGCGGGTGTCATGTCGATTACTGTTTTTCATTAGGTAATCCGACTTAGCGCCTTTATCAGTGCGCCTTACGGTTGCGGGTCAGCGTCGGAGTTTCACCGAACTTCCCCTAATGAGAAACTTATTAAGTTGTAGGCGTAGGCAACCACACTGCGGTGCGGTTGGCAAATAACCACGCAGGTTCTATGGTTTGACTATGGAATATCGTCGCCTTGGCAGTACTGGAATGTACGTTTCTGAGATCTCTTATGGAAACTGGATCACGCATGGCTCTCAGGTCGAGTCTGAAGCTGCAATCAAATGTGTCAAAGCTGCACTCAATGAAGGAATCACGACATTTGATACTGCCGACGTCTACGCCGGTACTCGCGCCGAGGTCGTACTGGGTAAGGCGCTCAAAGGAGTGCGGCGTGAATCCTATGAACTCTTCACAAAGGTCTACTGGCCAACGGGTCCTGGAAAAAATGACCGCGGTTTATCGCGTAAACATATTATTGAATCCTGTAACGCATCACTCAAGCGCCTGAAAACTGATCATATCGATCTATATCAGATGCACCGTTTTGATTTTGAAACTCCATTGGAAGAATCACTCAGTGCCTTCGATGATTTAATCCGTTCTGGAAAAGTCCATTACATAGGGTTTTCAGAGTGGACCGCTGCGCAGATTTCATCTGCGCTAACAATCCAAGATGCACATGGTTACAACCGTTTCGTCTCTAGCCAACCCCAGTATTCAGCGCTTTGGCGAGTTATTGAGGCCGAAGTTGTTCCCCTCTCGATTAAAGAGGGTATCGGGCAGATCGTATGGTCACCGATGGCACAAGGTGTTCTCTCTGGAAAATACTTACCGGGCAAGAAAGCACCAGCGGGATCACGGGCAACCGATAAGAAGAGCGGTGCCGGAATGATTTCAGGGTGGCTGCGAGAAGAGGTCCTTACCGCTGTCGCGAAATTAGCACCTGTTGCAAAAGAGGCTGGCTTAACAATGTCGCAACTTGCAATTGCTTGGGTTTTACAGAATCCAAATGTTTCATCAGCGATCATGGGTGCGACAAAGCCATCTCAAGTGAAGGAAAACGTGAAGGCTGCCGGCGTGAAGTTAGATGCCTCCACTATGAAGGCCATTGATGATGTGCTGGGCAAGCTACCTGAAAAAGATCCAGCTAAAAATATAAGCCCAAATCCTCGCGCCTAATTAACGCTGTCGCCAACCTTTGCCTGAGGGTGTGGTGCGCGGAGTCGACGCATCTGTGTAGAGCGCAACCAGGCATACATACCTAAGCCCTTAGTTGCCGCATTTGGAAATTTCGCAGATACGAGTCTGCGAATTTTTCGGCTCAAGAAAATACCATCGATAACGGCGATGAGTAAGACACCGTACATAAGAGCGATAGCACCGAATTGGATAGCAGGCTTGGGTATTAGAGTCAGGATGAGAACCACAAAAATAATTGGTAGAAAATATTCGCCGATTGAACGGCGAGAGTCAACATAGTTGCGCACGTAGCGGCGCTCGAGACCGCGATCACGGGCAGGTAGTGCGCTCTCATCTCCCCGCAGATATGCAGTACGTGATGCCACACGCTCTTGGCGAGAGGCCGTCTTTGCCGCGCGCTTTTGATCCTTAGTTACCACTGGGGCAAGGGAGGATGTGATGCGCTTTGCCTCTGAGATTTTACGTTTGGGGGTAGGGCGCCCCTTGCCAGTTGATTCATTAGCCATGTGATTAACTATATTAGTTTTTCTACCTGTTTGGCTCGCAGGTATGAGGGGGAGAAGGTAGGCTTATCCCATCTAGTTCGAGGAGAGCGCCACATGACTACAGAGACACCAACTGATTCATTAACTACTGCGATTCGTTTAACCGATGTCGCTGCAGTGAAGGTAGCTGCGCTATTGGCGCAGGAGGGTCGCGATGATTTAATGCTTCGCGTGGCCGTTCAACCTGGTGGCTGTTCTGGTCTTCGTTATCAGCTCTACTTCGATGACCGTAACCAAGATGGAGACATCATCCACGAGTTCGGCGGAGTTAAAGTCATTATCGACAAGATGAGTGATCCATATCTAATGGGCGCCTCAATTGATTTCGTAGACACTATCGAAAAGCAGGGTTTCACTATCGATAACCCTAATGCCGGCGGATCATGTGCCTGCGGCGATTCATTTAACTAACTCACACCACTTAGACTCTAAGATCGCTACATGAAAATTGGTGTAGCAGGCTCGGTTGGTCTTGACCACTTAATGGTCTTTTCAGGAAAGTTCACCGACTCTTTTGTTGCTGGCTCACTTGAAAAAATCTCACTCTCATTTCTCGTGGATAGTTTGGATGTACGCCGAGGTGGATGTGCGGCCAACATCGCATTTGGTATGGGCGTCTTAGGTCTGAATCCAGTTTTAATCGCAGCCGTTGGAAAAGATTGGCCAGATTATGAAGCCTGGCTAGCTCGCCATGGTGTTGATACCTCACATGTTTTGGTTTCAGAGACTCTCTACACAGCCCACTTCATGGTCACCACAGATGATGATCTCAATCAGATCGCATCGTTTTTCCCAGGGGCTATGAGTGAGGCGAGAAATATTGAACTCGCTCCCATCATGGAAAAAACCGGTCGATTCGATCTGGTTGTGATCTCTCCCGATGATCCAGAGGCGATGGTGCACCACTCCGATGTATGTCGTGAAATGGGAATCCCATTTGCCGCCGATCCCTCTCAGCAGATGGCGCGCATGAGTGGCGAGGAGATCAAGCTGCTCATTGATGGTGCCTCATATCTCTTTATGAATGAGTATGAGTTAGCCCTGGCTATGCAAAAGACTGGGTGGAGCGATGCCGAGATTCTCAGCCACGTAAAGGTTCGGGTTATCACCCTCGGATCTAAGGGGGCAAAAGTTGAAACGGCGGCCGGAGATTGCATACAGGTTGATTGCCCCAAGGAGAGTTCTAAGACCGATCCAACGGGTGTTGGCGACTCATTTAGATCTGGATTTATTGCAGGACTTGCTTGGGGAGTAAGTCACGAGCGCTGTGCTCAAATCGGCGCACTCATCGCAACTTATGTGATTGAAACTATGGGCACCCAGGAGTATCGCTTTACCGCGGCGCAGTTTGTCGAACGATTTTCGCAGAGCTATGGCCAGAGT
>Ga0209596_1000746_pt1 | contig 29531 bp, 21 predicted proteins | sample M_130807_MF_Meta_FD_187314 | JGI IMG/M metagenome (GOLD analysis project Ga0209596, IMG submission 187314) | Freshwater microbial communities from Lake Montjoie, Canada to study carbon cycling - M_130807_MF_MetaG (SPAdes) (version 2) | ecosystem: Environmental > Aquatic > Freshwater > Lake... | reverse complement strand
CTGGATTAGGTGCTGTATTAGCAAGAAACATTGTGGCCTATAGAAATGAAAACGGCTCTTTTAAATCGAGAAAAGAATTATTGAAAGTGCCGCGTATGGGTGATAAAGCCTATGAGCAAGCAGCAGGATTTTTAAGGATTGCTAAAGGGAAAAATCCCTTAGATAAAAGTGCAGTGCATCCCGAAAGTTATGTGATCGTAGAAAAAATGGCCGCAGACCTGAATTGTACAGTTGAGCAGTTGATGTCGGAGAAAGAATTCAGAAAACAAATTTCGTTGCAAAAATATGTGACAGAAAAAGTGGGGTTGCCAACCCTGACAGATATCATGAATGAGTTAGATAAACCTGGAAGAGATCCTCGTAAATCATTTGAAGTATTTAAGTTTGATGACAGTGTGCATGAAATGAAGGATCTTCGCATTGGAATGAAACTACCAGGAATAGTAACCAATGTAACCAACTTTGGAGCTTTTGTGGATATTGGTGTTCATCAAGATGGATTGGTCCATGTTTCGCAGTTGTCAAATACATTTGTTTCAGATCCGAATTCAGTTGTGAAAGTACAACAGCAAGTGATGGTAACAGTAACAGAAGTGGATGTGCAAAGAAAGCGTATTGCTTTGTCGATGAAAGACAATATTGTTCCACAAACAACAAGTTCTTCTAAACCATCATCAAACAATACTAACAAAAAAGGCTCGCCTGCCGGCAAGGCAGGAAAAGTGGAAGAGCCTGCAAATGATTTTGCTTCTCAATTGGCTGCGTTGAAGGACAAGTTTAAGTAGAAATAATTTTATTGACACATCATTGCTTGCACTCACATTGACGCTCCGAAAGAAAGAGTTTATTAATCTACAATTCCCATTTTTTTCATCAGGAAAGATGCATTCATTGTGGAACAAACACCTTCCGATAATGTATAATCGAAGTTTAATTTATCGTCTTTGATGGTGATCTCGAAACAAAGATTACGAACGCTATTAGGGAATTCATTCATTAGTTTGGAAAGCTCCACATCATGTGTAGCAACAATTCCAACTCCATTCAATTTTAATATTTTTTTGATCAGGGCTTCTGAACCTGCATGTTGGTCTTTGCTGTTGGTGCCTTTTAAGATTTCATCCAATAAAAAGAAAACTTGCTTTCCTTCTTCATATTGTTGAATTAATAAATGCAAACGTTTTAATTCCGCGTAAAAAAAGGATTCATTTTCTTGTAAAGAATCATTTGTTCTCAGGCTTGTAAATAAAAGTATTGGAGAGAATTTGAATTTGCTCGCACATACAGGTGCGCCTATCATTGCGAGGGTGAGGTTGACTCCAATCGTTCTTAAAAAGGTGCTTTTACCAGCCATGTTTGCTCCTGTCAACAGATCTACTTTCGGTAAACCGGAAATATGATAGTTGTTTTTTACAAGATTAGATTCATTGATTAACGGATGACCAATATTGTTGGCTTCAATGGTGAATGTATTTGTCTCCACTTCTGGATATGCGTAATTCGGATTATTATGCGCATAGAGCGCTAAACTGATGTATGCATCAAATTCACCAATCACATCTATCCATTTAATAAAATCATTCTTATGGTTACTTCTCCATTTCTCGATCCGTTGCATGATGTTGATATCCCAAAGAAAAATCCCGTTTAACAAAACAGCAATAACAATATTCATTCTTGCATCCAGTTTATCGGTATAGCCCTTCAAGTTTTTGATGTGGCTGCTAGCGTTCGTTTCTAAGCTTTTCAGACCGTTCTGCAATTCAATTAGTTCGGTAGAACTGAATTTTTCTGATTCAATTGCTGTTATCAAAAGTCTGTATTTTTCAATAGAATCAAATCTCCTGCTTAAGCTATCATGAATCTTATTGATCTTTTTGGTTTGACTGCCAATGATTATTAATTGAAAAAGAAAAAGATAATTGAAATAGGAGATACCTATTATTCCGAAGCTATAGAATGCTAATGCAGTAATTGTAATAGCCGGAAGTACTATTCCCGCTATTTTTAGTGGAGTTGAAGTAAAATTGTTTTCTTCTTGTAACCAATTATTGATGATCTCTTTGTCGTTTGGCTTTTCTTTGTTTTCTATTCCCAGTGCAATAAAATGAAGATTCCATTCTGTTTTCTTTTCCAGGTCTTTAATTGCAGTCTGGCGTTTATTTATTTGTTCCTTATCCAGAAATGGGTAGGTGAGCCATTGCGCCAGTTTTGTTCTGCCAGTAAATGTTGCTGTCCTGTTTAATAGTTGGAAGATTGATCTTCTTCCAAAAATATCTAAGTCCGACAGGAAGTTATGTTGCTTGTCTATAAATTCATTTCCTTCATTTATATTTTGAAAATTCTTATTTAATAATTGTATTTCTATTTGATTCACAAAGATCAGGTTCTTAAGAAATTCCGTTTTGCGTTTTAAACGTATCTCCAGATGTAATAAATACAGAAAAATAATGACGGTAATGGGAATTACTGCAAGAGAAATAGTTGGATTTGTTTTGTAGAAGAAGAGAGCAAGAACGATGGTTAAGATGAATAAAAAGGAACGCGAATAAAAAATGGTGTTGAATTTTTTATTTTGTTCTGAGATCTGAATGTTATACTCGGAGATCTTATTGGAATAATATGCTGATAGATCGTTCATAGAAAGCAAAGCTACGTAATATTGCAATTAATTCCATTTTGACTTCATGTGGTTGGTCGAAAAAAAATTTAACCACATAGAAACATAGCTTTAAATAGGAGTTGTTTGTTAGAGTGTGGATAGTTTCACATAGTTTTGAAGCTAAAGCTTCAAATAGGAGCGAACGCTATCTGAGAAAATTTATTTTTCCCTGTCTGCCGATAGGCAGATTTACTTTCGATTGTATAGCCTGAAAACACATCTTAACTATGAATCTATGTGGTTAAATTTTGTTTGTTCGGAAGCATCAAATACTATACTTTTTCACTGGTTTTGCTCCGATTTATTTCCTATTTTTGTAGTTATTCAAAAGATAATTTATTAAAAATGAAAATATCATATAATTGGCTTAAAGAGTATGTTCAAACAGATCTTTCTGTTGAACAGGTTGGCATATTATTAACAGATTGCGGATTGGAAGTGGAGAGTATCGAAAAGTTTGAAACTGTGAAAGGCGGATTAGTGGGAATGGTTATCGGCGAAGTCAAAACAAAAGAAAAACATCCGGATGCTGATCGTTTAAATATCACAACTGTTGACATAGGAACAGGAACATTATTGAATATTGTTTGTGGTGCTGCAAATGTAGAAGCAGGACAAAAAGTTGTTGTCGCTACTATTGGAGCGATGTTATATCCTACAACTGGAGAACCATTTGAAATTAAAAAATCGAAGATTCGTGGTGCTGTTTCCGAGGGGATGATTTGTGCAGAAGATGAAATTGGTTTAGGTGATTCTCATGCAGGTATCATGGTGTTGGAGCCTTCTGCAAAAATTGGAACTCCTGCCAATGAATATTTTAAATTGGATGAAGATTTTACGTTAGAGATCGGATTGACACCTAATCGTGCCGATGCTACTTCACATGTTGGTGTTGCACGTGATCTGGTTGCTGTGATGAATTGTGTTTCAGCCATGCAAGGTTCTGAATCTCCTGATTTAAAGTCACTGCTTCTTCCGAATGTGAATTCGTTCGCTGTTGATACAAACGATTCTAAAATTGAAGTCGTTGTGGAAGATTCAATTGCTTGTCCGCGTTATTCCGGACTTTCAATTAACAACATTAAAGTAGGGGATTCTCCTGATTGGTTAAAGAACAGATTAAAAGCGATTGGCATCCGTTCCATTAATAATATTGTAGATACCACAAATTATGTGTTACATGAATTAGGACAACCCATGCATGCTTTTGATGCGGATAAAATACAAGGTGGCCTGCCTGCCGGACAGGCAGGAAAAGTGATTGTCAAGAAGTTGGTCGATAAAACCAAATTCAAAACGTTGGATGAAGTAGAACGAGAATTGTCTTCTGAAGATTTGATGATATGTGATGCAAATGGCGGGATGTGTATAGCTGGCGTATTTGGCGGAATTGAATCGGGTGTGACAGCAGAAACAAAAAACATTTTTTTGGAAAGTGCATATTTTAATTCTACCTCTGTTCGAAAATCATCGAAACGTCATGGTTTAAAAACAGATGCTTCCTTCCGTTATGAAAGAGGGGCGGATCCAAATATTACTGTATTTGCATTAAAACGCGCAGCAATGTTGATCAAAGAAATTGCAGGCGGGGAGATCTCTTCAGATGTTATTGATATCTATCCGAAGAAGATTGAAAATTTTAAAGTGCCTTTTTCTTTTGAGAAATGCGATCAATTGATCGGTAAACACATTGATCTGGAAATTATAAAAAATATCATTACTTCTTTGGGAATTGAAATAGAGCATGAAGGTCATGATGCATTATTACTTTCCGTTCCTCCCTTTAAAGTGGATGTAACACGCGAGCAGGATGTGATTGAAGAAGTGTTGAGGATTTACGGCTATAACAACATAGAGATTCCAACGGTGTTAAATTCATCCTTGTCGTTCGCTGAAAAGCCGGATAAAGAAAAGATTCAAAATGTTGTTTCTGAACTATTGACAAATAATGGCTTTTCTGAAATGATGTGCCTTTCATTAACGAAAGGTGAATATGCAGGCAAACTAAAATCATTGAGTGAAGATAGAAGCGTTGCGATGATGAATCCTTTGAGCAGCGACTTAAATGTATTGCGCCAAACACTTTTGTTCAGCGGTTTGGAAACGATCGCATACAATCAGAATCGTAAAAATGCCGATTTGAAATTGTATGAATTCGGTAAGACATACATCGCTATAAAAGGAGAAACGACCAAATACATTGAAAGTAAACATTTGTCGCTTTTTATCACCGGACGTAAACAGGAAGAAAGCTGGAATGGAAAATCGGAGCAGGTAAATTTATATACGTTGAAAGGGTTTGTGACTGCAGTGTTAGGCCGATTAGGAATTACTGATGTGAAATTAGCAGAGTTGAATAATGATGTGTATTCGCAAAGTGCTACTGTTAACTGGAATAAAAAATCACTTGTAGAATTTGGAGCTGTTTCTAAATCAGTTTTAAAATCGATGGATATCAAACAAGAAGTTTTTTATGCGGACTTTAATTGGGACCTGATCATTGAAGCGGTGAAGAAAACACATGTGATGTATACGGAAGTTCCTAAATTTCCAGAAGTAAGAAGAGATCTGGCCTTATTGATCGACAAAGCGATTCAATTTGAACAGTTGGAGCAATTGGCATTTCAATCTGAAAAAAATATTTTGAAAAATGTACATCTGTTTGATGTGTATGAAGGAGATAAATTACCAGCGGGTAAAAAGTCTTATGCTTTGAGTTTTATATTGCAAGATGAAGCAGCAACACTAACAGATAAACAAATAGAAAAAATTATGGAGAAGTTGATGAAAACCTATCAGGAGAAGGTAGGGGCGGAGATCCGGTAATTTTTTTCGTGACTACAAAAAAGCCCTCGTGTAATTTATACGAGGGCTTTTTTATAGAAAAATTGTTTTATTGTTCTATATCATATTAAAACGAAATTTTATTGCGTAGGATTCGTCGAATGGAGCCTTTCAAAATAACGGATGTTATTGTAATGTCCATTAATTTCAATTAAATTCGTTTTTGTTCTCAATAAAAGAGACTTATTTTTCGTTTGTTCTAATTGTTTACCTTTATAGTATGCGTTTACAAGTACTTCTGCGCTTTATCTTTTTTGCATTTTCAGGTGTTTTTATACCTGCAAGTATTTGCGCACAGGCCCCAACTGGAAATCCTGACAAGGGAGGATTTTATTCATTGGATATTCAATCGGTGAAAGATCCATCCTTGCTGAAAAAAATCCCTTTTAAAAAGTCTTTTTCCTCAAAAATGGAACGCGATAAGGAATTGCAAAATGTTCTGTTTGCATGTTATGAAAATGCTTATTTAACCGCATATTATGATAGTGTCTTTCTTGATTCATTATCAGCAAAAGCGTATCTGAATTTTGGTGCGCAATATAAATGGGCGCATTTAAAAAGAGGCAATGTTGACGAAGGTGTTTTGAGTGAAATTGGCTTTCGGGAAAAAATATACAGCAATAAACCTGTTTATTTCAAAAGTGTAAAAAGTGTTCAGGAAAAGCTCATCACCTACTATGAAAATAATGGTTACCCCTTTGCTTCTGTTAAGCTTGATAGTGTTGTTATTTCCGGTGAGAGTTTGGAAGCGCAGCTTCAGATCACTAAAAATGAGAAAGAAATTATTGATAGTGTTGTTATGAAGGGCAATGCGAAAATAGCAACGGTTTATATTTATAATTATTTGGGAATAAAACCTGGTGATCTTTATAATGAGAGTCAATTGCAAAAAATAAATACACGACTGGCAGAGTTACCATTTGTACGATCTGTAAAACCTGCGCAAGTTACCTTCTCCAATAAATTTAATAAACTTATTTTGAATCTTGAAAAAAGACGTGCCAGTCAATTCGATGGTATTGTAGGGATCCTTCCAGATAATAAAACGGGTAAGGTCTTATTTACAGGTGATGTGCGGTTGAAACTTCAGAATGGCTTAGGACGCGGCGAATTGATTGATATGAACTGGCGCAGGCTTCAAACTCAAACACAGGATTTGAAGCTGAGAGTGGTTTACCCATTCATTTTTAGAAGTCCTTTTGGAGTTGATTATAATTTCAAATTATACAAGAAGGATACAACATTTCTTGATGTCAATCAAAATATTGGTTTGCAATATTTATTGATAGGAGGGAATTACCTGAAGATTTTTTACACGAATAAATCTTCTACTTTGCTATCTACAAAAGGGCTCGAGAATTACACGGTATTGCCAACGAATGCAGATGTAAGAACAAATATGTATGGAATTGGTTATAAATATGAAAAGTTAGATTACCGTTTGAATCCTCGAAAAGGATTGACATTATTGATAAATGCGAGTGCTGGAACAAAAAACATAAAGAAGAATGCGAATCTTAATCCTGTTGTGTATGACAATTTGAAATTAAAATCAGCTTTGTATAATGGAGATCTGGAGGCAAGTGTATTTATTCCTATACGTGAACGAAGTACTGTTAAGGTTGGTGTGCAATCTGCCTTTCTCTATGGCGAAACGACTTTCCAAAATGAATTATTCCGGATAGGAGGATTGAAAACATTAAGAGGTTTTGATGAAGAATCTATTTATGCGTCCTCTTTTACAATCATGTCATTGGAGTATCGTTTTATTTTAGAACAAAATTCTTACCTGTATCTGTTTGGCGATGGTGCTTGGTATGAAAATAATCAAGCGACTAACTATATCAACGATACACCAATAGGTTTTGGAGCAGGAATAAGTTTTGAAACAAAAGCTGGTATTTTTTCCATCAATTATGCATTAGGGAAACAGTTCGATAATCCCATCGAGTTAAGAGCAGGTAAAATTCATTTTGGTATTGTTAACTATTTCTAATGTTTTTTTATTCTTATTCCCTTAAATAGCTTGCTTTTCAGGAGCTTTTTTTTGTCAAAAATTACTCATCCAACTAAGCAAATTTATCCGTAAATTAGCGATTCAATTTTGAAGAATAGTTATGGAGATTTTGTTTTTAATAGTGGGTTTAGCTTTAGGTGTTGTGATCGCATTTTTGTTTTTTAAAGGAAAACAAAATTCCGGTGCAGATACTGCTTTGCTGGATTCTAAAATAAATGAGCTGGATAAACAAAATGCAGTTTTGAAAACTCAAATCGATGCAGCTTCAAACGAAAATCAAAAAATAGTTTTGGAATTCAGATTGGAAAAAGAACGTTTAATGGTTGATGTTGAAAAATACAGAACGGAATTAAATGCTGCGAATAATCGTATAGAAGGTTCTATTGAAAAATTTAAGGCGCAGGATGAAAAATACAAGACTTTAAAAGAGGAACTTGAAACTGTTCACAAAAAATACAGCAATGAATTTGAATTGATCGCCAATAAAATATTGGATGAGAAATCCCAGAAATTCACTGATCAGAACAAAACCAATCTCGATATCATTTTAAATCCATTAAAGGAAAAGATCAAGGATTTTGAAGCGAAAGTGGATAAAGCTTATAAGGACGAGTCGGCAGAGCGTATTACATTGAAAACAGAAATAAAGCATCTTATTGATCTGAACAAACAAATCAGTGAAGATGCAAACAATCTTGCAAATGCGCTAAAGGGCGAGAATAAAACACAGGGTAACTGGGGCGAGCTTATTCTTGAAAAAGTATTGGAGCGTTCGGGATTAGTGAAAGATCAGGAATATCGTTTGCAGTTCAGCACAAACAACGACGAAGGAAAGCGTATTCAGCCCGATGCGGTTATTATGTTGCCTGATAACAAACACATTGTAGTCGATTCCAAGGTTTCATTAGTGGCCTACGAAGCATTTGTTAATTCATCGGATGAAGAGGAGAGATTAAAATTGGTGAAAGAACATATTATATCTGTCCGCACACATATCAAATCGTTGAGCGAAAAAAATTATCAATCCTCAGCTGATTTTAATACGCCGGATTTTGTTTTATTGTTCATCCCAATTGAATCGTCCTTCAGCATTGCTGTTCAGGCCGATCAGGAATTATTTAATTTTGCATGGGATAAAAAAATTGTGATTGTAAGTCCATCTACATTGTTAGCGACCTTAAGAACAATTGCTTCTGTTTGGAAGCAAGAACGTCAGACAAAAAATGCCATTGAAATTGCAAAACAAAGTGGTGCGCTTTACGATAAGTTTGTTGGTTTTATAGAAGATATGGATAAGATCGGAAAAAGTATTGAGGTTTCTCGTGCTACCTATGAAAATGCAATTAATAAATTACATAAGGGAAGCGGTAATTTGGTGAAGCGTGCTCAGGATATTGAAAAGCTAGGAGCAAAAACAACAAAACAGATTTCTTCCAAATTTATTGACAATGATGGACAATCGCTATTATCCGAAGACCCTGAAAAGGAATGAAAAAAATTTTAATATACCTGTGTTTTTTCGTTGTGATCTTTTCATGCGATACAGCGCGTAAGAATTCAAAAGCGCCGGCTGTATCTTATAAGCATGAAACAAATACCATCCATCCAGAGTTCACTGTTTTTCATTCAAGTGATTCGATATCCGAGTTGCATTTCAAGATAAGCAGTAAAGAGCTTTTGTATATGCGCGCCGATGGAATTAATTTTTCTTCCAATGTATTGATCTCTTATCTTCTTATCCCTTCCTATGATTCAAAGGAAGTGATAGATAGCGCATCGGTTCGTTTGGTAGATATCAACAACGATAATTCAATTAAAGAGCTGATTGGAAAAATAAATGTAAAAGCAATTTCTACGCTTAAATATTTTTTGCGTGTAACGGTTTTTGATATAAATCGTAATATCAAGGTAGCTAGTGTTCTGACGGTAGACAAAGAAAATAATCTTACTAGACAAAATTTTTTGGTTACATCGAAAGCATTGAATGTCCCTATTTTTCATAATTATATTAAGACAGAGGAAGCGCTAGTTCTTAATTATAGAATAAAAATGGCTGCAACAGTTTTTGTCAGATATTACAATCGTGAATTTCCTTTGGCTGCTCCACCATTTTCCATTACGGATCCAAAACCCTTTCAATACGCACCCGATAGTGTTTTTGCCATACAGTTATCTAATCAAGGAATTGCAGATTTTATTCCTACAAAAAAAGGGTTTTACCATTTTCAAATAGATACCACTAAGCGTGATGGTTTAACACTTTTTAATTTTTCGGAGAATTTCCCCGACATCAAAAGAGCAGATGAGATGGTTCCTCCCATAAGATTTATTACATCTAAACAGGAATTCGAAGAAATTAGTTTAAGTGCAAACCCAAAGGCTACGATTGAAAAATTCTGGTTGAATTGTTCAGGTAGTCAGGAGCGTGCGAAAGAAATAATTCGGAAATATTACAATCGCGTAAAAGATGCTAATTTATTTTTCACCTCTTATTTGGAAGGATGGAAAACCGACAGAGGAATGATTTACCTTATATTTGGAGCGCCCAATGTAATTTACAGAACAGAGAATTCAGAAACATGGATCTATGGGGAAGAAAGTAATGCTTTTAATTCATTGAGGTTTTCATTTTTGAAAGTGACTAATCCCTTTTCTGATAACGATTTAACCTTAGAACGGTCAACGCTCTATCAGCAAAAATGGACTACTTCAGTTGATATTTGGCGACAAGGACGTACGTATTTACAAGACTAAATTATTAATTGATTATGCAAACAAAACAACAAAAAAAAGAAGAAGAGAGTTTAATTTTTGGTTTACGACCAATTATCGAATCGATATTAGCAGGAAAAGAAATTGATAAGCTTTGTGTTCAAAGTGGATTGAAAGGTGAATTGGTAAGTCAACTGATGAGCCTTGTCAAGCAACACAATATCGCTTTTCAATATGTGCCCTTAGAAAAACTGAACAGGCTAACATTAAAAAACCATCAAGGTGTTGTAGGTTATATTTCTTCCATCAGCTATCATAAAATTGCAGACGTTCTTCCGGGAATATTTGAAAAAGGTAAAGTGCCTTTACTTTTGATATTAGACAGGATTACGGATGTGCGTAACTTTGGAGCAATTGCCAGAACAGCGGAATGTTCTGGAGTTGATGCAATTATTATTCCTACCCGTGGAAGTGCTCAGATTAATGCGGATGCTATAAAGACCTCCACAGGTGCTTTACAGAAAATTCCGGTGTGTAGGGAAGAGAATTTAAAAGTAGTTATCGATTATTTAAAGGAGTGTGGTGTTCAGATCATTGCTTGTACAGAAAAAACTTCCGATTATTATTTTCAAATTGACTTCACGCTTCCTACAGCAATCATCATGGGTTCTGAAGAAGATGGTATTTTGAATGAATATTTGCAGAAATCAGATGGGAAAGCCAAGATTCCTTTACTGGGTGAAATAGGTTCATTGAATGTTTCCGTTGCTTGTGGGATCATTTTATACGAGGCAGTTAGTCAGCGTTTAATCAGTTAAGATGGATTTTTTTAATAAAAAATATCTTCCTTTTAGTACACTTTTTTTTATTGTTTTCATTTCCCGTATCCCTTTCGTATCTGCCGGCTATGGCATTGAAGAAGATTCATGGGGAATTGCGCTCGCTGCATTTCATACGAAGATGAGCGGTGTTTATGAACCATCTCGTTTTCCGGGTCATCCTGTGCAGGAGCTTGTTTATTCTGCTTTATGGGGCTTTGGCCCAATTGTGTTCAATGCGCTTAGCGCTTTTTTTAGTTCTGTAGCAACTGTATTCTTTGCCCTGATCTTAAAGGAATTAAATTTCAGACATTTTTTTCTAGCTGCTATTTCTTTTGCATTTATTCCTGTTTATTACATCAGCAGCACCTATACCATCGATTTTGTTTGGACTTCAGCCTTTATACTCATCAGCTTTTATTTTCTTTTGAAAAACAATGTTCTTTTGGTCGGATTATTTCTTGGACTCGCTATTGGCTGCAGAATTACAAGCGGAGCAATGATTTTGCCATTTATGATTATTATTTGGCAACGTGGCAATTTTAAAAAAAATGCGTTTTCATTTCTGAAGATGTTTGCTGCTTCGATGCTTGTTGTGTTTTTGGTCTTTCTCCCTCTTATGATTCAGTTCGGAACTTCTTTTTTTATGTATTATGATCAGTTTCCATACCCTCCTTTAGCAAAAGTGGGATACAAAATGAGTATTGGTGTATTTGGCTTGATCGGATTGCTTGCTATTGTTACATGCACCCTATGGATCATATTTGTTAAAAAGAAAGAGACTTACGGAGCACTGTTTAATAGTAATATCAATAAAAAAATAATCGTGGCCTGTTACATGGTAGTTCTCTTATTTCTTATCTCTTATTTCAGATTGCCACAAAAATCTGGATACATGATTTCTGTTCTCCCATTTGTGATTATTATTTTTGGATATTATTTGAACAGTAAACTGTTTCAGTTTTTAAGTTTTGCATTTATAGTGTCATCATTCGTCTGCAGTATTAACCTTACCGATAAATTAAGAGGAGCATCTTATTCTCGATACGCAATAACATTTAAAGTGTCAGGCCAAGAATTATTTTTTGATCCAGTTTCTGGGCCAATATTCTCAGATGTTTCAAAACGTAAGCAGAAAGCAAAATATACTGGAGAGGTAATTCAGAAGATGGATAGTATTTCATTTAAAACGGTGGTTATCGCTGGGTGGTGGTACAATGAATTGATGGTTACCATGATTCCTTTAAAGAAGAATGAACATGTCATTTTAGAACCGTATATCAATGCTGAAAAAATCAAAAAATATAGTTCGCAAGGATACAGTATAAAATATTTACCTGAGCAAAATACTTACAACGACGAGATGTTTAAAATGGACATCACCAATTCCTATTCTACAAAATTTTAGGTTGATAAGTTTTATATTTCAAAAAGGAGTAATAGGATTTTTTTAACTAATTTTCGCATATAAATTAAATAATTGAAACATGCCAACGATTAAACAGACGTATGAAATGAATGCGACACCGGAAGAGGTCTTTGAAGCTTTGGTAAATCCAAATATAATTCAAGATTGGAGTGGTGATGAAGCCAAAATGACTGCAGAGGTTGGAGGCAAATTTTCTTTATGGGGTGGACAGATGTTTGGAGTTAACTTGGAGATTGTTAAAAACAAAAAGTTGGTACAGGAATGGTGTTATGATCAATGGGAAGCTCCTTCAAAAGTAACGCTTACTATTAAGTCAAAAGGGAAAGGGTGTGTTGTAGATCTGTTGCATGAAGATGTTCCTGAAAAGTCAATCAATAGCATTGCAGATGGATGGGGCGCATATTATCTTGGTGCAATGCAAGACATGTTTGAAGAAGCAAAATAATAATTGTCCCGATTTATTCGGGACTTTTTATTTTATGCCTTTTTTTTGAAAAGAATTTTTTTATAATGAAAATAGGTGCACGCATCAGCATTAGTGCAATTGCAGGATTAGGTTATTATCCGGTATTTTCATAAATTTATACTCCTAATTATAGCTGCATGAAAACATTTTTTTACTCGATTTTAATTGTATTAATTTCATTTTTGAATATGAATGCAAGGGCGCAAACGTGTCAGCAAAATAAAAATCATCCTCATCAGGATAAAATAGTTTCAAATGGAATCCAACAAAATTATGCTTCTAATTTAAGAAGTGATACGCTTGATATTTTGAATTATACAATTAATCTTGATATTACAGATTTCACGACCAATAGTATAAAAGGCAACACACACGTAAAATTTACACCTAAAATAAATGGCGTGAATTTTATTAATTTGGATCTGCTATTATTAACAATCGATTCTATTAAGCTTGGAGCCTTTACCCTTACATCCTCATATAACGACACCTTATTGCGTGTTAATTTGCCAACTACATATAATGTGAATGATACAGGTGTTGTAATTGTGTATTATCATGGAACGCCCCAGGGTGACGCTTCCGGTTGGGGAGGCTTTTACTTTCAAAGCGGTTATGCTTATAATTTAGGTGTTGGTTTTGCTTCACTCCCTCACAATTATGGAAGAGTGTGGTATCCCTGTTTCGATAATTTTGTAGAACGTGCAACCTATGAATTTAATATCACTACAAATGGAGGTAAGATTTCCGCTTGCAATGGTTATCTTGCTCACGACACCACTGACCTTGCTGGAAACAGAACAAGGAAATGGATATTGGATAAAACAATTCCAAGCTATTTAGCATGTGTTTCTGTGGCAAGTTATGCAACTGTTCATCAAAGTTATACTGGTATATCTGGCCCTCTGCCAATAGAACTCCAGGCTGTTGCAACAGATACAGCTGCTGTAAAAAGTTCATTTATTAATTTGCCTGTTGCTTTGTCAACATTCGAAAACCATTTCGGAGCCTATAAATGGAATAAGGTTGGCTATAGTATGGTGCCATTTAATTCGGGGGCTATGGAGCATGCTACAAATATTTCGTATCCGAAAGCAACTGCAACAGGAAGTACCACCTATCAATATTTATACGCGCATGAATTGTCACATCATTGGTTTGGAGATTTAGCTACTTGCAGAACCGCAGAAGATATGTGGTTGAACGAAGGTTGGGCCCATTACTGTGAATTTTTATTCTGGGAAACTTTGAATGGTCCTGCAAGTTATTTATCGTATGTAAGAGCTAACCATTTAGATAATTTACAATTCAATACAGCGAAAGAAGGGAATTTAACGCTTTCTAACATCCCTCAAACATATACATACGGTGATCATGTATATAATAAAGGTGCTGACATTGCTCACACCATGCGTGGATATATGGGCGATAGTCTGTTTTTTTATTCAGTCAAAACATATTTAGCTGATAATAATTATAAAGATGTTTCCAGTACTGATTTTCAAAATGCGCTTTCAGCCGCGAGCGGATTGAATATGTCTGATTTTTTTAATGATTGGGTATTTAATCCTGGTTGGCCCCATTTTTCAATAGATTCATCTGTAGTTGTTCCCAGCGGTTCCAACTATTCTGTTACTGTGTATGTGAAACAAAAATTGACAGGCGCGCCTACTTATTATTCCAATGTTCCATTGGAACTGACTTTTAAAGCTGCCAATTTTGTAGAACAGACAAAAAAAATTATCATGTCTGGAGCAAACGCTTCTTTTACTTTTACTATTCCTTTTGATCCTGCTTTTGTTGCTATTAATATGGGCGAAAAAATTAGCCATGCTGTAGCTCCTGAATATAAAACATTGAAGACGACATCCTCCAATAATTTTGCAAATGCAAAAATGACGATGGTTGTTTCAAGTATTTCCGATTCGGCTTTTGTAAGAGTAGAGCATAATTATACGGCTCCTGATCCATTCAAAACGTATTCGATGCCTTATCGCTTATCTCCCAATCATTACTGGAAAGTGGATGGTATTTTGCCAGCCAACTTCAAAGCAAAAGCCACTATCAACTACGAAGGTCGAGTGTTAGCATTTTCTGGAAATTATTATCAAGACAATAATTTGATCAACACATATGAAGATAGTCTGGTATTGATGTATCGTAGAAATGCTGCGGATGATTGGAAAGTATATCCAAATTACACTAAAAATATGTTAGGTAATAATAATGATAAAAAAGGGATGATCACCATTGATACCTTAGTGTTAGGGGAATACGTTTTTGCAATGATGGACTATGCTTTGGCTATAAAAGATCAACCAACAATTTCTGATTTCGCAACACTGAAGGTTTTTCCTAATCCTGCAAAAGAAGTTATTACTGTAGATATTTATGCTTCTCTCGGTAAAAGCGTGAACAATGGAGTCATTTCAATTGTTGACATAAATGGTAATGTCGTTTTTAAAGAAAAATTACAACAGCAAAACATGTTGAACATAAACACTACTGGATTTGCCAGTGGCGTATATTTGATAAGTATCAGATCGAACGATGAACTGCTTGCTAGAAGTAAATTTGCGGTTACACATTAATTGAAAGACCAGACAGGTATTTTGCCTGTTATGCATTATGGGATATAAAAACACACAGGATTGTATCACAGATCTTGAGAAACACGGACATTTAATTCGAATTAGAGAAGAAGTCAGCTCCGAGCTGGAAATGGCTGCAATTCATTTGCGCGTCTTTGAGAACCATGGTCCGGCAATATTATTTGAGAATATTAAAGATTGTAAATTTAGAGCAGTTTCAAATTTATATGGTTCTGTTGAACGAAGTAAATTTATTTTTAGAGATACTATCGACATCATCAAAACACTCATTGCTTTAAAGAATGATCCGTTAGAAGCGATTAAGCATCCCCTTAAATATGCTCATGTGGGGTTGACAGCATTTTCAGCTCTTCCAAAGAGATCACGATTTTTAAATCCTGCTATGCAAAATCAAACATCATTATCTAATTTGCCGCAAATAAAATGTTGGCCAAATGATGGTGGAGCATTTATAACATTGCCCTTGGTATATTCTGAAGATATAGATAAACCAGGTGTGATGAATTCTAATTTGGGAATGTATCGTATTCAGATGAGCGGTAATGAATATATAAAAGACAAAGAAGCAGGATTGCATTACCAATTGCACCGAGGGATTGGAGTGCATCAGACAAAATCAAATGCGAAAAATCAACCACTCAAGGTAAGCGTTTTTGTAGGAGGTCCTCCTTCATTGACATTGGGTGCAGTGATGCCATTACCGGAAGGGATGAGTGAGCTTACATTTGCAGGTGCATTAGGGAAAAGAAGAATTCGATATACGTATGATGATGGTTTTTGCATCGCATCAGATGCAGATTTTGTAATAACAGGTGAAGTATACCCAAATGAAAATAAACCCGAAGGCCCATTCGGGGATCATTTGGGTTATTATAGTTTGAAGCATAATTTCCCATTGATGCGAATTCATAAAGTGTATCATCGCAACAATGCAATCTGGCCTTTCACTGTTGTGGGGCGTCCTCCACAAGAAGATACGAGTTTTGGTGCTTTGATTCAAGAAATTACAGGTGATGCCATACCCAATGAGATTCCAGGACTAAAAGATGTTCATGCTGTCGATGCTTCGGGTGTTCACCCTCTTTTGTTAGCGATTGGAAGTGAACGTTACACGCCCTATACGAATGAACGCAAGCCGCAGGAAATTTTAACTATTGCCAATCATATTTTAGGAAAAGGACAATTAAGTTTAGCTAAATATCTATTCATCATTGCCGGAGAAGATAACCCCAAACTCACCACACATGATGTTGCTGATTATTTCAAACATGTGTTGGAGCGTGTCGACTGGTCCCGAGACCTGCATTTTTATACACGTACTTCAATCGATACGTTAGATTATAGTGGTGATGGATTAAATAGTGGAAGTAAAGTTGTGATTGCTGCGGCAGGAGAGAAAAAAAGAGAATTAGGTACTGAGTTGACAGTGTTACATTTACCTGATGGTTTCAGAAACCCGAAAATTGTGATGCCTGGTGTACTTGCATTTCAGGCGGATAAGTATGTAGACCAAAGTGTAACCTTAAAATGGATATCCCAATTTACCCAACAACATTCAAATAAAGACCTATTGCAAAATTTTCCATTAATTATTTTGTGTGATGATTCTGATTTTGTTTCTAAGAATTTAAATAATTTTCTTTGGGCAACTTTCACCAGAAGTAATCCTTCACATGATATTTATGGTGTTGATAGTTTTACTGAAAATAAACATTGGGGCTGTAAGGGATCATTGATCATTGATGCACGAATAAAGCCACATCATGCACCACCATTAATAAAAGATCCTGTTGTAGAAAAACGTGTTGACGCTTTGGGAGCAAAAGGAAAATCGTTGTACGGAATAATTTAGATTTTTTTTCGAAAATGTAAATAAGATCCTGACTTTCTGTATTAATCAGATGGGCTATCTAGAAAGTGATAATGTAAAAAAAATTACTTTTTAAGGATTGTTATCTCTACTCTCCTGTTCGCTTTCGCTGCTTCAGGGGCTCTGTCATCTTCGTAAATAGGCCTGCTTCGGCTGTATCCTTTTGACGTTAAACGAGTGGCATCAATTCCCTTTTTGACCAGATATTTACAAACCGATTTCGCTCTTAAAATGGATAAAGGCATGTCGTCTGCACAACAAACATGTCCTCCGACTTCAATTTCAAGAGTAGGATTATCTTTCAATATTTTTACTAATAGTTCTAATGTAGGTTTTGCTTCAGAAAGAAGTATAGCCGTGCCACCTTCGAAATTTAAGTTTTTTAAAACAAGTGTTTTTCCTACGGCGAGATCATCAATAGAACTTTCGCTGTTGAAGGATTCTTTCTTTTCCACAATCTCATCAGCAGAAACAACTTTTTTTTGAACTTGTTTTATTTCCTGATCGATAGGGTTTCCAATAATGACAGGCGTATCAATTGTAATACGAATTTCAACTCTTCTGTTCTTAGCACGGCCTTCTTTTAAATTGTTATCTGCAATTGGCTCAGTTGAACTAAAACCGTTTGAAGTAATCAATTGTGAAGGAATATTTTTATTTTTAAAGTAGGACGAGACAGCATATGCGCGTTTTTCAGAAAGTATCTGATTGGTTGTATTGTCGCCAAAATTATCGCAATATCCCTTGATAGAAATTATAGAATATTTTGTCTGGCTGAGGTAATTAATTAAAGAATCGAGCATATGAATCGAGTTGTATTTCAGTTCATATTTATTAGAATCAAAATATAGAATTGATTTCGTTTGACCAGACGTTGCTGACCATGAAAAGAGTAAGAGAAGAAAAAGAATATTTTTTTTCATAGAAGACTTTATATCATAACGCTAATACGTTAAAAAGATACGAAATAAAAAAAGGCTACCGTGTGGTAGCCTTTTCCTTATGCTTTTGCAGCTTCAGCTGCAGCAATTTTCTTTTTAATACCTTCGGTTGTAATGGACCCCGGACGTTCGATTGGGTGACCCAATGCTCTGTCCCAGATCAGTGAAGATAAAACTCCAAGTGCACGTGATACACCAAATAATACAGTGTAGAATTCGTGTTCAACCATTCCGTAGTGCGTTAACAATACTCCTGAATGTGCATCAACATTTGGCCAAGGATTTTTTATTTTTCCCGTGCCCTCTAAAATAGGAGGAGCAACTTTATAAACCATCTGAACTATTTCGCATAGATCATCTTTCCCTTGTGGTTTAATGTAACGCTCATAAAAATCTTGTTGAGCAGAAAAACGAGGGTCTGTTTTACGCAATACAGCATGCCCATATCCTGGTACAACTTTTCCGTCAGCTAATGTTTTTTTGATATAATCTTCAATTTGTTTTTCAGTTGGCAGACCTCCACCTAATTCTTCACGTAATTCCAATATCCAACTTAATACTTCTTGATTTGCTAATCCATGCAAAGGGCCCGCTAATCCGTTCATACCTGCAGCAAAAGCCAAATAAGGGTCGCTTAAAGCAGAACCTACTAAATGAGTTGTATGTGCTGATACGTTTCCGCCTTCGTGGTCAACGTGGATGGTCATGTACATGCGCATCAAACGTTTCATGTCAAATTCTTCGTAACCAAGCATGTGTGCAAGGTTTGCCGCCCAATCCAATTTTGGATCTGGTTCAATGTGAACTCCATTTTTATATTTTCTGCGGTAGATGTATGCTGCAACACGTGGTAATCGTGCAATCAGATTCATAGAATCTTCATAGACATAATCCCAATAATCTTTTTTGTTTACTCCTTTTTTATAAGCAGCAGCAAATAGTGATTCAGTTTGCATTGCCATAATTGCCATCACAAATTGAGTCATCGGATGAGTAGATGCAGGCATTTTATCTAATACATCAAACACATGCTTTGGTACAATTGCTCTTCTTGCCCAAACGTTACCCAAGTTTAAAACATCTTCCTGAGTTGGAAGTTCACCCAATAACATTAAGTAGAAGATTCCTTCAGGCAATGGCTCTGTGCCACCTGGTGCTTTAGGAAGTTTTTCTCGAAGTTCAGGAATCGTGTATCCTCTGAAGCGGATTCCTTCTTCAGGATCTAGTTTAGAGGTTTCTGTTACCAAACCTACAATACCTTTCATTCCTTGATAGACTTGAGCTACAGTGTATTCGCCAAGTTTTACATCGCCTTTTTCTTTAATGATCGCTTTTACTTCTGCTGCCACAGGACCTGCTTTTGCAGCGAATTTATCTTTTAATGTATCCATAATATTGATGAATGAAACTAGTTTTAACCTTGATTCCCGAAAGATAAAAGGTTTTTATCATAATAAAAACAATAATAAAAAAAATTATCTATTCTTAACATATTTGAAATCGCTACCCAGATATCTTGCCGCTTCACCAAGTTGCTCTTCAATACGGAGCAGTTGGTTGTATTTGGCAATACGGTCGGTGCGTGAAGCAGAACCTGTTTTGATCTGTCCGCAATTCAATGCTACCGCCAAATCAGCAATGGTTGTGTCTTCTGTTTCTCCCGAACGGTGACTCATAACGGAAGTATAAGAGTTATTTTGTGCTAATTGAACCGCATCTATTGTTTCAGATAATGAACCGATCTGGTTCACTTTAACTAGGATAGAATTCGCAATATTCTCGTCAATCCCTCTTTGTAATCTGTTTACATTGGTAACAAATAGATCGTCTCCTACTAATTGAACCTTATTCCCAATTTTGTCGCTTAACATTTTCCATCCTTTCCAGTCATCTTCTGCTAAGCCGTCTTCAATAGAAATAATAGGGTATTTCTTAGCCCATGAAGCCCAATAGTCAACCATTTGTGCTGGCGTTAATTTATCACCGGATGATTTTTTAAAGTGGTAAACATTTTCCTTTTCAATATAAAATTCAGAAGCAGCAGCATCCATTGCAATGAACATATCCATACCAGGTTTATAACCTGCTTTTTCAATCGCTTTTAAAACAGATTCAATCGCTTCTTCATTCGATTTTAAGTTAGGAGCAAAACCGCCTTCGTCACCAACATTTGTTGAATATCCTTTATCTTTTAATACTTTTTTCAAGTGATGAAACACTTCAGTTCCCATGCGAATAGCATCTGTAAAGTTGCTTGCCCCCACAGGCATAATCATAAATTCTTGAAAATCGATGCTGTTATCTGCATGAGATCCGCCATTAATGATATTCATCATCGGAATAGGTAATAAATTAGCATTTACGCCTCCAACATATCTATATAACGGCTGACGAGCCTCCTCTGCGGCCGCTTTAGCACAGGCTAATGATACACCTAAAATTGCATTTGCGCCTAAATTCCCCTTGTTGTCGGTTCCATCCAATGCAATCATTTTTTTATCAATTGCATTTTGATCGAAAATATAGGTTCCTGCCAATTCCTCACGGATAACTGTATTTACGTTGTTCACCGCTTTTAAAACCCCTTTTCCAAGGTAAAATCCTTTATCATCGTCACGTAATTCAACTGCTTCATGAACCCCTGTTGATGCTCCGGATGGAACAGCTGCCCGACCCATAATGCCAGAATCTGTTATTACATCTACCTCTATTGTTGGATTTCCTCGTGAATCCAATATTTGACGAGCTTGTACACTAGCTATAAAACCCATATTTTATTTTGATTTTTGAATTGAAAATGAGTACTAAAAATTGCATGTCAAAAGTAGAAATAAAACCAATAGCAAGATTCCTTTTTATTAACATTCTCAATCATTTTGGTTAATATTTTATGCGATTTTAAGCGCCCTTAAATCTGTTTATTCATTACATTCGTTCAAAATCAGTTTTGATTTGTAGTGTGAATTTCACTTCCATTTTTTGAAAAATAATAACTAAAACTAAAAACGCAAGTGGTACTAAATTATATCTGGATAGCATTTTTTTTGATTGCATTTGTAGTTGCGCTATTTGAACTCATCGTTAGAGGCAATACAGAGATTTTTAAAACACTTGTGGACGCAACATTTAGTTCATCAAAAATGGCGGTGATGGATATCTCGCTGCCATTGGCTGGTGTTATGACTTTCTGGTTAGGTCTTATGAATATTGGTGAAAAAGCGGGAGCAATAAATTTTTTGTCCCGAATTGTTGGTCCGTTTTTTAATAAATTATTTCCAGGTGTCCCCAAAGGTCATCCTGCAAATGGACATATCGTAATGAATTTTTCAGCAAACATGCTTGGCCTTGGAAATGCTGCAACACCAATAGGTTTAAAGGCGATGGGTAGTTTGCAGGAGTTGAATACTGAAAAAGAAACAGCATCCAATGCGCAGATTATGTTTTTAGTATTGAATACCGGTGGGTTTACTATTATACCGGTTTCTATAATTGCCATGCGTGCCATTAATGGAGCAGTGAATCCATCCGATGTTTTTATTCCCATTTTAATTGCAACCTACTGTTCCACCTTAATAGGAATATTAACAGTAGCGATATGGCAGAAAATAAATATTTTCAATAAGGTGGTCATGTCTTGGTTGTTAGGAGTAACTGCTATTGTTGTTGGCTTGGTTTGGTATTTTAGTACCTTGCCTCAAGCACAGATTTCCATTGTTTCGAAAGTGGGAGCTAATGTTATTTTGTTTTCAATAATAACCTCTTTTATTTTAGGGGCAGTTCGAAAAAAAATAAATGTGTACAGTGCTTTTATTGATGGAGCAAAAAACGGTTTTGAAATAACCATTAAAATAATACCCTACTTAGTTGCTATGCTAGTTGGCATTGCTGTGTTTCGTGCTTCAGGCGCAATGAATTATTTAACAGATGGTATCGGTTTTATATTAGCTTGCCTTGGACTAAATGCGGACTTCGTTGCTGCTCTTCCGGTAGCTTTCATGAAGCCGCTTAGTGGAAGCGGATCACAAGGAATGATGATCGATATGATGAAAACACACGGAGCGGATTCTTTTGTCGGACATTTGTCGTGCGTATTTCAGGGTGCTGCAGATACTACCTTTTATATTGTTGCATTGTATTTCGGATCAGTAGGCATAAAAAATACTCGTTATGCAATTACAGCAGGATTGATAGCAGACCTCGCCGGTGTATTTGCGGCAATTTATATTTCCTATTTATTTTTTCATTGATCGTCTTTACGCAATCTTTTCCTTTCGTTAGAAACTACTGTTGGCGAGTATAATTGACATGAATGTTCCTTCAGGCGTTGTAATCTGGAGCAGTTATTCCATTCGGATTAGTATTTTTTATAGCTAACATCAATGTTAGTCTTAAAAAAATAATGAAACAATAAAATGTATTTTGTTAAAATAAAAAAGTCGCTTATTTCTTTCGCTTTCTAAGGTATAGTTGCTGCCCAACGACTGGCGCATCACCTGGCTTCATGAGATTTTTTTTGTACAATGATCTTAATTTTATGCCATGGAGTTGTGAGATAGAATTCATTGTTTCTCCTTTCTTCACTATATGGAATGGTTCTTTTGCCTTATTTCGCTTGGGTTGTAAATATAATTTTTGTCCCGCAATCAATTTTGAATCGGGCGACAAGTCATTGAATTTATATAATTGCCATAGATCTTTGTCTGTGTCATGCGCAATTTTATAAAAGCTATCACCTGGTTTCACTAGGATGTATTTTATGAACCGGAAGCTTAAAATTTCTCTTGGCTCCATTGTTTCAGGCACACTTGGTTTTGTGACAGAAGTTACAATGTTAGGCATCGCATCAATTTGGTCATACTGATATAATTTATAGGTGTCAATTAATACCAATAACCGTTGTGTATATTTTGGGTCTGTTGCATACCCTAAGTCTTTTAGTCCTTTTGCCCAGTTTTTGTAATCTGTGCGTTTGAGTTCAAACAGCGGTGAATATCTTTCGCGAGACTTTAAAAAATTGGAATGGTCAGTGTAAGATTCTAAAACAGAAGGGTATTTTCTGAAACATTCATCTTTAGCATCATCATCTTTATTGAATGTCGCACCATTCCATTCTAAATGACATTTAATTCCAAAATGATTGTTTGCATAAACTGCCAGGTCACTATTTCCATTTCCACTTTCCAGCATTCCCTGCGCTAAGGTGATACTTGCGGGGATATTAAACATAAGCATCTCTTTAATTGCTTCGTCTTTATAATTGTCGATATATTGATTGGGCGTCATTTTATGCTCGTTTGGTTGAGCAATCATTGACACTGAAAAAACAGCGGAGATGAATATTGTTAATCGTTTTTGCATTCTTTCAAAACTACCGAAAAATAATTTTATTTCTTTTATAGCGTGGCCTATTTTCTAACATTGCTATGTTAATTTGATCCCTTTGTTTCCTTGAAGTCCACCTGTATGAATAGCAATAATGGTTTGATTGGCATCGAAATGCCCCCTTTTTATTAATTCATAGATGCCGTACATCATTTTGCCTGTATAAATATAGTCAAGCGGAATCGAATGTTGTGTATTAAAATTTTTGACAAAGTCTATCAGTTCAGGTTTCACTTTCGCGTATCCCCCAAAATGAAATTCTTCATTTATTGAAAAGTTGTTTTGTGAAAAAGAATGGAATTCGGATAACCAATTATTCACTTCCTCTTTTATGTAATTCTCGGCTTTTAAAACTTGAAATCCGATTCCTTTTTCATTTTCTTTTAATGAAAGTGCAATACCAGAAAACGTTGCTCCCGTTCCGCAAGGGCAACAGATATAATCGAAATCAATTGTGATAGTATCTGTAATTTCCTTACAGCCTTTTACTCCAAGAATATTGGAGCCTCCTTCCGGTATCAGATAAAAGCTATCGTTAGGAAATTGTTGTTCAATATGTTGATAGAGTTCTTTCTTATTTTGATAAAGAGTTCTTGAAACATAGTGCAATTTCATTCCACATTCCATTGCAAATTTTAAGGTTGGGTTTAAGTCAGTGTGTTCTTCTCCCCGAATGATTCCGATGGTTTCAAAATTAAATTCTTTACCTGCAGCAGCACAAGCAGCAATGTGGTTGGAGAATGCACCACCGAAAGTTAAGAGTGTTTTTTTTTTCTCTTTCTTTGCTTCTTCAATATTGTATTTTAGTTTAAAAAGCTTGTTGCCACTAATATGTGGGTGATTTTGATCGAGTCGTAAAACAAACAAACGAATTCTGTGTTTAGTTGTAATGTCATCAATAATAGCTTGTAAAGGAATGATTACAGAATCATTTTGCATACCGTAAAAATAGTTAAATTTGTAATGAATGGATGAGTTTTCAAAGCATAAAGAATTAGAGCCGGACGATTACTATTACAGCGAACAAGGATATATTATATTCACTGAGAAATATCTTTTGAAACGTGGCTATTGTTGTCAGAATGGATGTAAGCATTGTCCTTATGGATTTAGTAAAGAAAAAGGAAGAATAATTCCTAAAAAATAAATTAATTATGAGTACAAACGACTTTAAAGAACAAGTATTAATAGGAATACCTTCTGAATTGCCTGCTGAAAAGCCCTTTGATTCCTCATTGAACCATGCTCCGAAGCGAAAAGATATTCTGAACAAAGAAGAAAAAAAGTTAGCGATCCGAAATGCGTTGCGTTATTTTGATAAAAAACATCATGCAGTATTATCTAAAGAATTTGCTGCTGAGTTGAAGGAATACGGTAGGATCTATATGTATCGCTTTCGTCCTGATTATAAAATATATTCCCGTCATATTAATGATTACCCTCATCAATCAAAGCAGGCTGCTGCAATTATGTTGATGCTTCAGAATAATCTTGACAATGCTGTTGCGCAACATCCGCATGAACTAATCACTTACGGTGGTAATGGTGCGGTTTTTCAAAATTGGGCACAGTACCTTTTGGTCATGAAATATCTGGCTGAAATGACCGATGAGCAAACACTTGTTATGTATTCAGGACATCCAATGGGATTATTCCCTTCTCACAAAGATGCTCCGCGTGTTGTTATTACAAATGGAATGATGATCCCGAATTATAGCAAACCAGATGACTGGGAGAAGTTTAATGCTTTGGGTGTCACTCAATACGGCCAAATGACTGCAGGTTCCTATATGTATATTGGTCCGCAAGGGATTGTGCACGGAACAACCATTACAGTGATGAATGCTGCACGTAAAATTTCTAAAAGTGAAGATGATAGAAGAGGGAAGTTATTTGTTACATGCGGATTAGGTGGTATGAGTGGTGCTCAGCCAAAGGCAGGCAAAATATCAGGTCTTGTTTCAGTTGTAGCGGAGATTAATCCAAAGGCTGTAAAAACACGTCATTCGCAGGGTTGGGTGGATGAAGTATTTGAAGATCTGACAACATTAATGGAACGGATCAAGAAAGCGCAAGGTTTAAAAGAACCTATATCATTGGCTTATCAAGGCAATGTCGTTGACCTGTGGGAGCGATTGGTAAAAGAAGAAATGAAAGTGGATATAGGAACGGATCAAACCTCTTTGCATAATCCTTGGGCTGGTGGCTATTATCCTGCCGGAATTTCCTTTGAAGAATCAAATGAAATGATAGCAAAAGATCCTGCTAAATTTAAAGTGGAAGTTCAGAAAACATTGGTGCGTCATGCAAATGCTGTAAACCAGCAAGCTGCAAAAGGAATGTATTTCTTTGATTATGGAAATGCTTTTTTATTGGAAGCATCCCGTGCCGGAGCAGATATTGTAAATAAAGATGGAACGTTTAAATTCAAATCATATGTGCAAGATATTCTCGGACCGATGTGTTTTGATTATGGTTTCGGTCCTTTTCGTTGGGTATGCTCTTCTTGCGACCCCAAAGATCTAGCAACAACCGATAAATTAGCGCTTCATGTTTTAGAAGAAATGTATACAACTGCACCTGAAGAGATCAAACAACAGTTGTCGGATAACATAGTATGGATCAAAGATGCGATGCAAAATAATTTGGTTGTAGGGTCCCAAGCCCGCATTTTATATGCTGATTCAGAAGCACGAGTTAAAATTGCAGAAGCCTTTAATCATGCCATAAAATCGGGTGAGCTCAGTGCTCCCGTAATATTGGGTCGCGATCATCATGATGTTTCTGGGACAGATTCTCCCTATCGCGAAACATCCAATATTTATGATGGTTCCAGCTTTACTGCTGATATGGCAGTTCAGAATTTTGTTGGAGACGGTTTTCGTGGTGCAACCTGGATATCCTTGCATAATGGCGGTGGAGTAGGTTGGGGAGAAGTTATCAATGGTGGATTTGGAATGGTGTTAGATGGCACATCTGATAGCGACAGACGATTAAAGTCTATGTTGTTCTGGGATGTGAATAACGGGATAGCTCGAAGAGGATGGGCTCGAAATGAAGAAGCGTTATTTGCAATAAAGCGGGAAATGGCTCGAACGCCTGAATTAAGAGTGACGTTGCCTAATTTGGTTGACGAGAATTTGTTGGAGAATTTGTTTTAATCTCTAACATTTTTTATTCTACATATGTCGGGGAGTTGCAATGTTGCTTTCGCCCTACAAATTCATATTTTATACCTACGCGTAATTCTAAATTTTTATTTCTTACATGCAACTCGGATCGTTTATAAGCCGACATGATATCAGGATTATAAAATCCTTCTACTAAAAATTTGAAATTAGTAAAACTTACAAATTCAATTCCTGCACCTACTGCACCGCTCATATGAAGTATAGCAAAGTTGCTTGTGATGGGCGGTGAAGCGGTATTTTGTGCTAATGTATATTCTAAACGTGGTCCAATTAAAAGATAGGGAATCACACGATACGTTTCAAAACGTACTTTCAAATAATTATTCCAACAGAGGTAGTGTAATTTGTTACGGTATTTTTCTTCCGGTTGCTTGTCGATCGATCCTTTTTGATTGTATTGAATCTCACTGACCCAACGGAAATGATTATCACTAAAAAACTCTCCGAAGAAACTTGCATTGTATCCTAAAATGTATTTTTTTCTAGCAATAGAAGAAGGGTCATTAAAAAAGAACTTCTGATTTCCTAATGACAGGCCTGCGGTTAACCCAATACTGTTGAAGAATTGAGCATTAACCTGGACAACAACGAAAAGTGTGATAATGAATAAAAATATTTTTTTCATTTTCTATTTATAGGATAACGATTCGTTTTATTTTTAAGTATGCTAACATCTTTTTATTAAATGCTAGCAGCTTCCATAGTAGGATTCACTTTTTTAACTAACCCTTGTAAAACTTTTCCAGGTCCAACTTCAGTAAATGAGGTAGCACCATCAGCAATCATTTGTTGAACTGTTTGTGTCCATTTTACAGGAGCTGTTAATTGCAGGATCAGATTCTTTTGAATTTCAGCAGGGTTTGAAACAGCATTTGCCGTTACATTTTGATAGACAGGGCAAATAGGGGTATTAAAAGTTGTTGCTTTGATTGCGGCCTCTAACTCCAAAGCTGCTGGTTGCATTAGAGGTGAATGAAAAGCTCCACCTACAGGCAATACTAATGCACGTTTTGCTCCTGCCGCCTTCATTTTTTCGCAAGCAATAGTTACACCATTGATCGTTCCCGAAATAACTAATTGTCCGGGACAGTTATAATTTGCAGCTACAACAATGTCTCCTGAAGCTGTTATTTCTGCGCAAATGTCTTCGATGATCTTATCGTCTAAGTTTAAAACTGCAGCCATTGTAGAAGGGTTTTGCTCACAAGCTTTTTGCATTGCTAAAGCACGTTTTGAAACTAAAACAAGAGCATCTTCAAACGATAATGTTTTATTTACTACCAATGCTGAGAATTCGCCTAAGCTGTGGCCGGCAACCATTTCAGGTTTTACATTTTCGCTCATCGTTGCTGCTAAAATTACGGAATGTAAAAATATTGCCGGTTGCGTTACTTTCGTTTGTTTCAATTCTTCATCAGTACCGCTGAACATAATGTCCGTGATGCGAAACCCTAATAATGTATTCGCTTTTTCAAAAAGTTCTTTTGCTAATGGCGAAGTTTCGTACAACTCTTTTCCCATTCCAACAAATTGGGAACCTTGTCCCGGAAATACGTATGCTTTCATGCTGAATAGATTTAATGGTTTATAAATTCAATATTAATCAAAATAAAAAAGTCCCGATAACTATCGAGACTCTTTTTATTCACAATGAATTGTTTGATTATTTACGGTTGCCGAATAAACGTAATAAGAATAAGAATAAGTTAATGAAATCTAAGTATAAGTTTAATGCACCTAGAATTACTAATTTACTTGTTGTCTCGTTTCCGAATTCAACACCTGCACCAATACGTTTTAGTTTTTGAACATCATAAGCTGTTAAGCCAGTAAATACCAAAACACCAATAAAGCTGATGATATAACTCATGCTGTCACTTTGTAAGAACCAGTTGATGATGCTAGCTACAATTATCCCTACTAACCCCATCATCATAATAGATCCGAATTTTGTTAGGTCAGTGTTTGTTGTATAGCCAACAACGGCCATGATACCAAACATCCCTGCAGCAGCAGCAAATGTTCCGAATATTGAACCAGATGTATACATTAAAAAAATAAAACTCAAACTTGCTCCCATTACTGCTGAATATAAAAGGAAAAGAAACAAGATGACAGGGTAAGAAAATTTATTAAACCCTAATGACATAGCTAAGACAAATCCGATAGGAGCAAACATTACAACATACCCCAATCCGGTTAATCCTCTGTTTACCAATAAAGATAGTAATTGTAGGTTGTGTCCGAAGTAATAAGCTACAATAGTGGTAATAGCTAAAGCTGCAAACATCCAAGAAAATACATTTGCAACAAACGTTCTCGACATGGAGCCTGTTTCTTGCTCCGATTGAACGTAATTAAAATTATTTGTTTCCATAGTTTTTTATTTTTTGTTTAAAATAACTCTACAAAGATAATACCTTTTGAGTCTTTCTGCAAAAATGTCAGATACGTGAACAAAATTTATTGATTAATGCAATTTCGAGCCTATTAGGCTGATAAATTCCTTACGGGTGGTATCTTTTAAAAACTCACCTGTAAATGCCGAAGTAGTTGTTACAGAATTTTGTTTTTGTATTCCTCGCAT
>Ga0209596_1000745_pt1 | contig 29557 bp, 38 predicted proteins | sample M_130807_MF_Meta_FD_187314 | JGI IMG/M metagenome (GOLD analysis project Ga0209596, IMG submission 187314) | Freshwater microbial communities from Lake Montjoie, Canada to study carbon cycling - M_130807_MF_MetaG (SPAdes) (version 2) | ecosystem: Environmental > Aquatic > Freshwater > Lake... | reverse complement strand
CGCGACCATCCCGAGCGCGCCCCGGATCTCCTCGCACGCCGACCGTTGACGCACCCTCCGACCGTCGACGTAGACCGACAGCCCGGGACAGACGACCGGCGGCGACCCATGCGGCTTGGGCTCGGGAAGGACGGCGCCGCAGAAACAGAGACGAGGTCTCACGTCCGCCTCCAAACCCGCGGCCCGCCCGGCCACGGCAACCACATTTCTTCAGCCGACGCCATGAGCGCGTCGGCGAGGGCGAGGGCGGCGGCGTCGGCGGCGTCCGCAGTTCTTGGGGCGCCACCTCCGTATGGCCACTTCTTGCGCCCCGCGTACCAGTGCGCTGATGGACCGTTCCCAGCCACCAAGGGGCGGTCATGCCGCTCAAATCCCGCAGGCATGCCAGCCGAGCCCCATCGAACCCATGTGCCGAGCAGGGCGGCGACGTGTCCACCCGCCGCCGCACACGCGATCAACCCCGCCGACTGCCACGGATCCAGCCCCGCGCCGTCGCGCACCCACTGCGGGAGGGAGAGGCGGCGGATGATGTGGTCGCGGACCTCGGGTCGCAGTGGGTCGAGTACCGGATCGATCTGGTGCCTCTCGTTGTGGTAGACGTGGCCGTTAATGCAGGTTGCCGAGCAGACCAGGAAATAGTCGGCGACGTACGCAAGGGGTCCGCTCCACCCGAGACGCAGTTCGGCGGTCGCGGGGATGTGCCGGGGCGCGTCGGGGTATGTCATGATCAGTTCTCCACACTGGCTATAGCCGGTCGCCGCAAGCACGGAAGGGGGTATCTGCGACCGGCCGGTCACTTAGTCGGGCTCCATAGCGATTCTTGCCGCGATTGCTCGGCGTCGGGCCAAACCGTATCGACAACCGACGCCCCGGGGTTGACGCACGACCACCGGGTCTTGATGTCTGCGCGTTCAGCGGCCCCGCGAGTGCGCGCCGGGCGGTGCCACTGGCCGCCGCCCTTCGCCCCGTCCTCTGCCCACCCCGCAGCCCGCAGCGATGCCCCGCCTTCTTCCGGCAGGGTGTAGGTGTAGATGCGCCGGTAGCCCATCGCCCACCCGATCCGACGAGCCGCGCCGTACAGGATCGAGCAGCCATTCGGGACACCGTCTGTAGCGACTCTGGACACCTCCAGAGTCCAGCCGTCGTCCAGCATCCGGGCAACCGGTCGGCCGATGCTGGCGACCCCGCGCACCGTCCCCGCATCGTCAACACACGCGAGCCGGAAGATGTCCCCGGCTGGCGGCTTGTGATTCCGGTGGACACGGGCGATGAACGCGGCGACATCGGCGCGCGAGGCGGGGACTACACGCAGGCTCATCGGCCACACCAGAGCGATTCTACCGCCCGTCCCGACTTCAGCACGTCCGCCACATCCATCCCCGCCGGCAGCACTACCCGTCGCAGGTCCGCCCCCGGTAGCGCCCGCTCGACCTCGGCGGCGTACCTCTGCCCGGCGGTGTCCCCATCGGTCGCGACGTAGACAGGCACCCCCGGTAGCCGAGCACTCCCCAGCGCCCCGAACCCACCCGAGCACGCCCCCAGTACCGCCGTCCCATCCGGCCGACGACACGACAGCGCCAGGTAGTCGGTGATGCCCTCGATCACGACGACCCGCTCGACGCCGACATCAACACCCCGGAGCATCGGCCGCGCGATCCAAGGGTCGGCGAACAGCAGCCCGGTCGCGCGCGTCTCAAACGGCCAGCGCGTCTTGCCCCTGATCGTCTCCTCGGTCGCGCGCCCGTGCATCGACCGGATCACGCCGCCGGCATCGACCATCGAGCAGACCAGCCGCCACGGGGAGCCGCGGTAGGGCCACCATGCCGGCCACGGGTGATGAGATGGCAGCACGGCGGCGGGGATCGTAGCCGTCGCGAACCCTCGACCCATGCACCACTCCGCGACCTCTTGCCGGTCGGCCACCCGCGCGCACGCCCCGAGCAGCATCCGGAGCTCGACAACATCAGGGTACTCCATCTCCGGCTGTGGGGGCCTCGGTGCCGGCGGTGTCCACTTGGCCGCCGTCTGCCCATCAGCCGAGCACCACCCGCCCGCCGCGAGCACCGCCCTGACCCTGCCCCATTCCTCGCCGGTCGTCGCGCGGTCCTTGCCGAGCACGACCCAGCAGGCGAGCCGGATCGCGTCCCCGTGGGCCTTGCAACTCGCGCACAGCCACCCCTTCCCGTTGTGTCGAGGCGTCACCGGCTGGTGGTGTCTATCCGCATGTCCACACGCGGGGCACGGCCCAAACCGGCGCCGGGTCACGTCGAGGCCGAGGTGGCCGGCAACGTCGAGTACGTCGGGGGAGGACGCGCGGAGTTCGTCGGACCAGGTCATGCGCCCGCCCATCGCTTGATCTCTTGCGCTGCCTTTGCGTCGGCGTCGGGGCTGTGTACCACCATGTCGGATCGGACGGTAAACGCGAATACGCCGCCGGTACACATCTCCCGCGCCCGGTTCAGCAAAGCGCCCATCTCGTCGTCGCGCTTTGCTTGTCGCGCGCGACAAAACACGGGCATCCCGTTGCGAATGATGGCCAGCGCCGTCCCTTGTTCGCTCATCGCCGCGCCGATGAATACTGGCGCGGTGACCTCCTCAAACGCGATTTCTGGCGGCACGGGCACGACCAACGCCGGTTCCCATGCCCGCTCGCCCGACTTGAGTTTTTGCAGGGCTTTCAACAGGTCGAACATGTCCGACGCCAGCCCCCGAGTGAGGATCTGGCACCCGGCCAACTTGCCGAGCGCCGCCCGGTGAGTCGTGCCCAGCCGGTTCGACACGCGGACCATCTTGACCAGCGCCTGCCGTTGCTTCGGGCTCGCGTCCTCCAACCGCCACCCGCCGGCGAGACGTTCAGCCGCCTCGCACACGCCCTCCGCGATCAAGGCCTGGTGCAGCTGCCGGACGTAGCGCGCGAGACAGTGGACCCGCGCCGTGATCACGCTCTTGGGCGTCTTGTCCGGCGCTTCCTTCATGGGGTCCGGCGGCTCCTCCTCGACCTGCTCGACCTCCTCGACCGGCTCGACCCATCCCAGCGCCGCCTCGTAAGTGATCTGGAATTTTGACTCCAAGGCGTTCGGATCGAGGATGATCGCTTCGGTCTTGCCCGGGTGCGCCCGCAGGTACCGCCCGAGCTCTTGGATGAACCGGACCCGCGCCCCCACTGGCCGACGCAAGCAGCCCCAGCGCAGCCAAGGGTAATCGACCCCCTCGACCAGCATCGAGACGTGTACCAGGCAGTCGATCATCCCGTCACGCAGCGCCGCGACGTTGGCCTCGCGCGTCTTGGCCGGCATCCGGGAGTGAATCGTCCGCGCCTCGATTCCGTTGGCCGACAGCGTCAGGGCGTACTCCTCGGCATCCCCGATGTCGCTCGCGTTGACGACCCCCGGCCCGCGCTGTTCCCGAGTGCCGAGCGCGTGGATCATCGGGATACACGCCTCGTCTACCTCGACAGCGTCGTCGTCCCAGGGCACAAAGCGCCACGGCACGATCACCCCGTCCCGCAGCGCATCGGCCGGCGAGTACCGGTAGACGACCTCGGCGAACAGGCTGATCCGCTGCTCCTCGACCGAGCGGAACGGGGTAGCCGTGAGCCCGATCCGCCGAGCCGCGCCGAGTCGGTCGGCGATCACGTCGTCGGCCGGATCCTCGCCCTCGACCTGATCCGCCTCAAACGTCGCGCCGACCGCCTTGTGCACTTCATCGGCGATCCAAACGCCGACCTCGCGCCCCGCCTCCCGCAGCACCTCCGACAGCGTGACGACGGACGCGTTGCAGGCAACGATCACCGGCCGTTTCCACTGTTTCGCCTTGGTGTAGTAGCGCCCCACGATGCCCGGCCCGAGCCACTCGGCGATAGTTGTCCCCAACTGCTCCACAAGCTGTACGCTCGGCGTCGTGACCACGATCACGTCATTTGGGTGAGTCTGCCGCCAACACCGGATCAACTCGGCAAGGAACACCGACTTACCCGCGCCAGTGGTCGCGACGATTACGCCGTTCTGGCGAGCCTCCAACGAACACAGAGCCCGGGGTAGCGCCTCGGCCTGCCAACGCCGCAGGGGCTTGGGCGGGTGGTCGCCAGCAAGCAACAGCCGCTCGTACTCCATCGCCGTTTCCTCGTCCATCCCGGCGAGGATCGCGGGTGTTGGGTCGGCGAGGAGTCGGGCGATGGCGGGGTAGTCGATCACGTGTGCTTCCGCAGCCGCGCCAGTGAGACCCCGTGGCGCTCCGGATCAATCTCTGCGCCGACGTAGGCCCGACCCTCCAACACGCACGCCGCGGCCATTGGGGCGAGTCCCGCCCACGCATCGAGTACCAGCGCGCCGGGCTCGGTCCATCGCCGCAGCATCCCGCGCTGCCACTCCATCGGCTTGCGGGAGTGCTCCTCGGGCCTGCTCGCCCAGCCGTTGCCCAGCATGTTTGACGTGTCCGTGTAGGGCGTGCCTTTTTTGACGTAGACGAGCACCGGCTCGGTGTGTCCCTGCCAGTGGTAGCCGACCCCAACGTGAGGCGTTTTCAGCCACGCACCGCCGGTGACGTAGCGCCACCGTGTACCCGCGCCGCCGCTCGTCAGGTGTTCGAGCAGCTTGGGCCACGTCGCCCAACAGACGAGCCGGGCACCGGGGAGCGCGCAATCGTAGGCCAGATCGAGCGCGCGGGTGATGTCGGCTTCGGTCATCGTCCCGTAGCTGCTCGCGGCGTCTCCGGGGTTGGCCTGCCCCTTCCCCGCCGCGCCAGCGCTGTAGGCCCACGGCGGATCGGCATGGACGAGCGCCGCGCCGCGAACGTCCGCGAGCACGTCGAACAGGTCGGCGCATCGGAGGTCGATCCCGGCCGGGGCAGCGCAGGGCAGGCCGACAAACAGGGCGGGCTGTGTCACGCCCCCAACCCCAACGCCGACCGAGCGCACGACAGCCCAACATCGAGCCAGTCCACGCCGTCGATCGCCGTCCCCATCGCCCGGCAGTCGGGGATCGTGAGAGACGCAGCGCCCCTCGCTGCGATCCCGGCCATCCACACCCGGTAGCGCACCGAGAGCAGCGACCACGGCAACAGGTACACCGTCGCCCCGATGTCGAGCAGGATGAACGAGTATCCGCCATGCCGTTCGTGAAGCATAAGCCGGTCAGCCTGGTGCTGGGGGAGGTCTTTCAGCGGCCACCGCGTCTCATCGGTGTGCTTGGCGTCGAACAGGAACGAGACGCGGGACGCCTGCACGTGGTAGTCCGGGTGGCCGCTCTCGGTGTAGGCGACCTTGAGCGCGCCACCCATCAGCCGGCCAAGCACGCGGTAGGGCGTCGGGATGTTGATGCAGCTCGCCAACCCCAGCGCCTCGTAGGTGTCGTGCTGGGTGTTGATGGCGCGCTCCAGGGGCTTTCCGAGGTTCGCGCGCTTGGTCACGAGGTCACCCCCGCCCGCCGCAGCCGCTCGGCCTCGACCCGCTGCTCCCCGTTGGCCCCGTAGGCGTCGAGCAACAGGAGGAGGTCGTCGTGCGTCGGCGACCGCGTCCCAGCTTCCCAGCGAAAGAGCGTCCGCCTGTTGATCCCAATAGCCCGAGCAGCCGACGCGACACCGAAACCCGCGGCCGTTGGTCCGCGCTCCGATGTCGTGCGAAGGTGGGTGAGTAGAGCGGCGAGGGTCATGTGTGATCTCCAGAGCCAAAAACCGTACCGCGCCCGCACGGTCGCGTCAACGAGAATCTTTTTTCGTGTTTCTGCTCCGAACAGGTGGCCGACCGGTCACGCTTCGGAGTAGACTTTCCGTGTCAGTCAACCCCGGAGCCCACCATGACCACCTCTACCCGCCTCCGCCACGTCGCCGGCCTGCTCGACAGCCGGCCCGACATCGACCCGATGAACGTGTACGTCCGACCCGGTCTCATCCAAGTCCAGACGCGCGGGCCGCTGCCCCCGGACGCGAACGGCATCACCGAGCCGTGGCGCCCCTACGCCGGTCCGGTCGGGCCGCAGGAGTCCCGCCACACCAACGGCCAGATCGAGGGCGTGGCGCTCGTCTACGTGGAGCTGCAAGACATCGCGCCCGGCGACAGCGACTACGCCGATCCGACCGCGGCTGGGGGTGCCTCGTGATCATCCCCGAACGCCTCGCCATCGTCTCCCGCCTGGCGCTCGGCAAGTCGAGCCACCCCGCCACCGACGCGCCCACAGACGGCGAGATGTGCGTCATGGAGGCCGTAGCCTACGTCGCGGGGGAGCCGTGGTCGGACGCACCCGCCTGCGCCTGCCCTGTGATCAGCGCGTTCTTGCGGTCCTGGAACGACGGGCTCCCGACCGACGCCGACCGCGTCCGACTGCTCTCCCCCATGATCTCACGGTTGGTCGGCAGCAAGAGCACGCCCGCAGTGGAGGAGCGCCGCTCGTACCTTTCGCTCGACTGGCTGATCCGGGTCTACACCCCGACTGTGCTCATCCTCGTTCCGGCGCTGGCACCAAACGCCGTGGCGCTGCGAGGATTGCCGGAGATCGTAGACCTCACGACCGCGCAAGCGGTTTCGGAGACGGTCAGGTCCGCTCGGGACGCCGCTTGGGACGCCGCTCGGGCCGCCGCTTTCGACGCCGCTTGGGACGCCGCTGGGGCCGCCGCTGGGGCCGCCGCTTGGGCCGCCGCTGTGGCCGCCGCTGGGGACGCCGCTGGGTCCGCCGCTGGGTCCGCCGCTTGGGCCGCCGCTCGGGCCGCCGCTTGTGCCGCCGCTGGGGCCGCCGCTTGGGACGCTCTCGCTCCGACCGTGGCCACCCTTCAAGCGTCAGTCCTTGACCTCGTCGATCGCATGCTCGCGGTGACCGCATGACCACCTCCCCCATCCCCCTCCTCGCCGTCGTCGCCGGCATCGTCCTCCTCGCGCTGGCCATCGCGCTCCAGCCGCTGACGTGGTCGGAACCGGTGCCGAGTGCTGCCGACCTTGCGAACGTTCACACCACCCCCACCAAGGACTGACACCATGCCCCCTCTCTCGATCCCATTCCCCGAGTACCAGACGCTCCACGGCGTCAACTGGTCCACCCTCTCCAAGATGCGCGCCTCCCCGCTGCACTACCGGGACGCGCTCGACCACAAGCGAGGGCCGACTGCCGCACAGGTCACCGGGTCCGCGCTGCACACCCTCGTCTTGGAGCCCGGCGAGTTCGCGACCCGGTACGCCGTCTACGATGGCGAGGGGACGCGCGCATCGAAGGAGTACAAGGCGTTTGCGGCCGAGTGCGGCGACAGGACGATCCTCAAGCGCGACGAGATGGACGAGGTCCAAGCGATGGCCGACGCCATCGACCAACACCCCATCGCCGGCCCCCTGTTCACGTCGGGGTGGGCCGAGCAGTCGTTCACGTGGACCGACTCGGCGACCGGGCTCGCGTGCAAGGGCCGGACGGACTGGATCGCGAACGACGGGATGGGCATGGACTTCCGCAAGGGGACGCCCGGCCAGTTCTACCGGCGCGGCATCCTCGTGGACGTCAAGACGAGCCGCAGCGCCGACGCCCGCGAGTTCGGTCGGGATGCCGCTCGCTACGGCTACCCCGAGCAGCTGTGCCACTACAAGGCCGGTCTGGAGGCGAACGGGTACGAGGTCACGCAGATCCTGTTCATCGTGGTCGAGTCGGACGCGCCCTACGACGTGTGCGTCTACGAGCTCACGGACGACCAGCAGCAGCGCCCGAAAGCCGAGGTAGCCCGGCTGTTGGCCCGTGTCGCCGAGTGCGAGGCGTCGGGAGAGTGGCCCGGCCGCAGCGCCGAGGTGACGCCGCTGGACCTACCAGCGTGGGTGACCGGGTCGGACGATGTCTCGGTGTTGTGGGGTGCAACGTGATCCCGATCCGCACCGAGCCCAAGAGCGACCAGATCAACGCCGACGACCTCGTAGGCGGTCGCTCGATCGTTGCGACGGTCACCGGAGTCCGCCCCGGCCCGGATGCCAAGCAGGCGATCGACCTCGTGCTGTCAGGTCAGGAGCGCGTCTACCGGCCGTGCCTGACGATGCGGCGCGTCCTGATGGCATGCTGGGGCGGCGTAGTCGATGGCCAGCTTGACCCAGCGGCATGGATCGGAAAGCGCCTGGAACTGTACACCGATCCGACCGTGCGCTTCGGGTCCGACGTTACCGGCGGGCTGCGAATCCGGGCGCTCTCCGACATCCAGCGTCCGTACTCGGTGGCGCTCACTGTCACCAAGGGCAAGCGCGCGACGTACTCGGTAGCCGTCCTGCCCCCCGATCGTCCCCAGCAGCCGAGCACAGCACCGACCGCCCTGCCCCGGTTTGTCGAGGCGGTCGGCAAGCTGGCGGACGGCTTGACGGTGGACCTACTGCGCGAGTACCTGGGCGGACATGGCATCGACATTGACGCGCTGACGGCACAGGCGCTCTCGGCTGTCGTGTCTGACCTCCGACAGACCACCGAGATCGAGAAGCTGGCTGGGTGGCTGGCGACTCGGGGAGGCGGTGCGACGTGACCCATACCCCCAACCCGGAGACCACCATGCTCGACCATGACGCCATCGAAGCCCGCGCGAACGCCGCAACCCTGGGGCCGTGGACCGTGTCGCGATCCTCCTCCCACCCCGGCGAGCGGCACATCGAGGCCGGACTTGGCGCGGGTGTTTACGTCGCGATGGACGTGGCGGCCGACGACGCCTCCTTCATCGCCACCGCCCGCGCCGACATCCCCGCCCTCGTCGCCCAGGTTCGGGTGTTGGAGGCCGAGCGCGACGAACTCGCCGCCACCCTCGCCAACGAGCGCGGGGAGGGTGCGCCGCCGAGTGAGGGGTGGTGGTACGACGACAACAGCTGCGTGTGGCTGTGGTCCACGGAGCCCGAGGGCGAGACGAACGATTGGCTTGTCGAGGTCACCAGCGCTGGCGACTGGATCTGGCAGACCATCGGCGGGTCCGGGTCCGGCAAGACGGGCACTCCGACCAAGTACGCCCGCGCCGCCATGCGCGCCGCCGACATCGCGCGGGGTGCGACGTGAGGTGCCCTACATGGCTTCTGGGGTGGCTGCTGGGTCACGATGCTGGCCTGTCGTCACGCGCGATCGTCGCGAAGCTCTCGGGTGTCGCGGGGATTCCGGTCGACTCGCATGGCTGGGCGGCACCGTCAGACTTCGACGACGTCGGCCGCTGCGTTCGCGTGCTGGACCTCGCCGAGAAGCACGGCGAGGGGTGGCGCGCTCGCATGTCGGAGATGTCGGAGATGTCGCCGTCGTGGGGCCGGCTCGTTGCGCGATGGCCGCAAATCGAGACGGCCTACCGATCCCGCAACGGGTACTCGCTGCAGGAAGTCATGAGCGGGTGCGCCGACATCGCGCGGGGTGGCAAGTGACCCCCGACGCCCTCGACCTCGCCCGCCGGATGGTCGCACTGCCGGGGTGGCGGTGGATGCCGGGGATGCTTGCTCGCGACCCGAAGCCGGGCATGGAGTACCGCACCTGTCGCGTGCTTGGAATGGGCGACCCTCTCCACGTAGATGGCGTTATGCGCCCGACCCTCGGAAAGCACGGGTTCACACTAGAGTACGCGATGCGCCCCGGAGCGCCGCCCCCACTGCCGGACCGGCCGTGGGTTCCGGATCTCGACGACCCCGCCACCGGAGGCGCCCTCCTCGCCGCCCTCGGCCACGAAGCCGCGCGGGTCCGGTACTCGCCGAGCCTCCACAAGCAGGCCGCGGGGACACCGTGGCTGGCGGACCTGTTCGGCAGTTCCTGCAACTCCTCGATCACGATGCACGCGAGCATGGGCAGGGCGTGCGCGGCGGTGATGATCGAGCTTGCGGGGAGGGTCGCATGACCCCCTACCAGCGCGGCAACCGCGACGGCCTCCTCTCCCTCGCCATCGACCTCGAGCGGCTCGCACAGGCCGAGCGTGAGGAGGCGGCACGGCTTTCCCGGCACCGGACGATGGGGGAGCGGCTGGCTACCAATCGCCACTTCGCCGCCGACGCTCTCGACCGTGCGGCGAGGGTAGCGCGGACCCGTGCCGAGGCGTTGCCGGACGATCCCGAGGTGCCGCCCACCCCTGACGGAAACTGCCCCGCCTGTCACCGTGACGCCCTCCGCACCGATGGCCGCGGGACGTGGCTGTGCGCGGCGTGCGGGTGGTGGTCGTGAGCCGCCTCCCCCGCGTCGACTGCCGCGAGTGGGCGGGCTTCGATCCATGCTTCGATCCGACCGCGATGGTGCGGCTGTCACCCGAGGCCCAGCTTGTTGCGCCAGGCAACCTCGGGCCCGACGTGTACCAGCGATTCCGGCGGCAGACCGTTTGGGTGACGTGGTGCGGTGGGCGATCGGGGACAGAGTCGTGCCGTGGCGATCCCGATGCTTGACCGTCAGCCCCGCCAAGCCGAGTAGCGCGCCCCGTCGAACGTGAGCGCCTGCCTACACGACGACCCGACGCGCCACGGCTCGCCCAGGGACAGGTGGATCCACGTCGGATTGCCCGCCGTGTGACCCTCCAGAATGACCTGGCCGTACTTGAGCCCCGACTCGGTGACGATCCAGCGGAACACCTCCTCGAGCGAGTGGCCGGGGACGTGCAGATCCGCCGCCTCGCCGCGCATGTGCTGCGACGTGGGGGAGCCGCCGATCTTCGTGTTGACGGCTGCTGACCGGTAGCCAGAGTGGATCGACACCGGGCCGAACCTCGCGCGGACGGGCTCCAGCATGGTCGAGCACAGCGCGGTGAGGGCAGCCAGGTGCTCGGCGGTCGGGGTATTCGGGAGCCCGGTTGCCGTGCGAGTGAGCTCGTCGAGGGTGAAGTGCGGTGAGAGGTTCACGGCGCGATCCGAGTCGAGGTCAACGACAAAAACACCACCGCCGCGCCGATGCACGCGCCGAGGCCGAGCGCGCCGAGATGGGTCACAGGATCACCGCACGAGCCCGCAGCCACTTGACCGCGCGATCCGCGTCCATGCCGACCGCCTCGACAGCCCGCTCGGCCCATGCCTGTGAGCAGCCGGTTCGGCGCACGATCTCGGCGATCACGCTGGGGTACATCACCGCCGCTTCACCTCGACCAGCGGTGCGACGTGCCCCGCGCCCTTGACGAGCAGGCCGAGTAGATCCATGAGCTCGTGCGGCGTGACGCGCTTTCCGCCGTCGCCATCGGGGCTGGTCATCTCGCGGATCTGCGCGACGATGGCGAGGAGGTCGGCGGGGAGGTCGATGAGCTGGTCGACGCGGAGGGGGTGGGGCGGGAGGCGGGTGGCCATCATGGCTCCGGCTGGTCGGTGAGAGGGTCGCTCTCGGCCGCGCCGGCCGTAGGAGTCAGCCGGCGCACGCCTTCGACCGCCGCGCTGGGGTCGACGCCGCGGGACGTGGCCAACAGGAGGATCAGGAGCAGCAGCACCACGAGCCCGCCGGTCAGGATCCCGCGCCGCTCCCACGTGCCGAGGCCCCCCGCTTGGATCACGGCCAGCTGAGTCGAAAGTTCCGCTTGCTTAGCGATCAGTTGGCCCTGCTTCTCTTCGAGCCGCGCGTGAGCCTCGCGGCTCTCGGTGGACATCGTGCCGAGCGCCGAGACCAGCGCGGACTTGAGATCGCGGCCGTCCTCGCGCCGCTCCTGGTGCTGCTGGGCCTGTTGCGCTGCAAAATCAGCGAGATCCACGGTCCACCCAGGCTCGATACAGGTGGTCGCACCGGAGGCTCACGTGATCACCAGCATCGCGAGGTCGATTGACGCCGGCTGGAGTCCGCTCGTGCTGGTACACTTCGCGCGCAAAATCCAGTAGCGATACTTCGTCGTCGTCGTCGTGTCGGTGCCGGCATCCTTGAGCGTCAGGGTGGCCGCGCTCTGGTAGGTCGTCGCCGCTACCGGCGATCCGCCCGCGTTGCCGGTCATGCTGAACGTCCAAGTTCCTGCGTCGCCGGGCAGCCGGTTGACGGCGTCGGCGAGCCGAAGCCGCAGCGCCGCCTGCGACGGCAAGAACGTGGAGCCCGAGCCTGCGTCGATGGTCGCGAGCGTGAGCGCCCCCGGGGCCGTGGCATAGCCGTTCGCGCACAGCGCAGGCCGTGAGGTGTACGGGGGGCCGTAGGACTCGCGGAAACCGGCGATGGTCAGGCTCGACCCGCCAGCCGACGACGTGTGATTCTGCGCCCACACACAATCGTAAATCAAGGGCTGGATTGGAACCGCAAAGGTGGCGAGCGGCACCCAACCCGTCGTCGGCTCGGTCGCCGAGTTGGTGGTGTTGTACTCTGAGTAGGCATATCCCGAGGAAATCGTCACGCGCAGCCACACCGAACTACCCGGTGTCAGGGCGGCGGATCCTCGGACAGACCCGTTGCCGGCTGCCTCCAGCGTCCCACTCGAGTAGTAGTACCAGCTGGCATACTGCGCCCCCGCGCTGGACAACTCGTACCAGAGCCCGGTCCCGGCCAAGTTCGTCGGGCACGTCAGTCTGCGCACCGTCTGGTAGTACGGCCCCAACTCGATGGCGCGCACGATGGCGTAGCTGCTGGCCAGACCGTTTCCGTAGCCTGCGTTGGCAGTCAGCGTGAGCACGCCGCCCGTGACCGAGAGCGCCGTTCGGTTGGCGGTGTTTCGTTGGGTCCACGTCGCCAGCGACGCCACCGACGCCTGGTCCGCGCCGAAGTCGGTCGGGGCTGCGAGGACGACGACGGACGGCGCGTAGGTGCATCGCGCGAACTGCCCGGAGGTGCCCGAGGCGAGCACGGTGACGATGTCGGAGGGCATGTAGATCGAGGTGGACGCCGCTGGGGCCGCCGCGGTGATCATCGCCTGCACCGTCGCGCGGGAGATCCCCGAGCCGACGATCCCGCTCATGCTGGCACGCGCGCGGGGTTGACCGCGATGTAGATGCTCATCCCGCCGGCCGATGGGACGATCGCGATCGTGGATGGTGCGCCCTCCGTGGTGTCCCAGGGAATCGGCGTCCACTGGTCGGCCGGGCAGATCCCGAACTTCGTTTGTGCGACGGGGTCGAAGATTGGCGACGTGTCCGCGGGGTACGGCGAGTAGTCGGGGCTCACCCAGTACGCATCCGACGTGATCGGGTAGATGCTCACGGTCAGACCGCTACCCCGCGTGCCTCGCATGGCGGTAGGTAGGACCACTCGGCGGGGCTCGGTCGCGTTGCCAAGCGTTTCCTTCCTGACGAGGCCTGGAGTGGTGACAGCGGACAGGTCGAGTGCGGCCATAGGGGGCTCCTGTTGCGCTACACTACCACGATTCGCGCAAGAGCGCCCCCGTCCGGCGCCCTTCTCGGCAGGGTCCGGTTTCGGCCCGGGGGAAGCCTAAGCCGCTGTCTCGCTGCATGTCCAATGGGTGCGGCCAGCGATTCGGCGGGCTTGGAACGGATGACCATCGCCGCCCGGTGATCGTAGCACGTCACGGAGACAGGCGGAACGTCACCCCGTCGATCCCCGTCCCGTCTATCTGCACGTTCTCGACCTGGCAGATCACGCCGTCGAGACTCACCAGCGAGTCTGTCAGCCGCACGACCTGCCCGCGCTGGAGTCCGTAGGTGCTCGGGACCAGGTAGGACACCGACAGCCGAGGAGACGTGTACGCCCTCGCTTGCCACGCGAGGATCGCCGCAGCCGTCGCCGCGTCGTACACGATCACGGTCTGCGTCCGGCGTTCGATCCTGCCCCATCGCCGCTCACTGGCCGCGCAGTACGGGCACGTCGATGCGTCCCGCGTGACCGTCTCCGTGTAGCTGCCCGTGCGGACGCTGTAGCGGTACTCGATGGCGAATGCGTTGGCCACCTGCGAGGAGTCCGTCTTGATGGCGCTCGCTCGGCTAATGGCCGGATCGGCGTCGGCGTCTACCACCGCGGTAACGTCAGCAGCCCCGAGATCGTACCGCCATACCACCGGGTAGTCACCGGCCGGACCCGACTCGACCGACAGCGGGAGCAGCGGGTAGACCGACGACCGCAGCCACTCCAGGCAGGGCGTCGGGGTGTCGATCACGCAGTCGAACCGGTAGCTCGTGAGCAGCCGAGCAGACGCCTCAAACCGACCATGATCGACAGGTACGCCGGCCCGCTGGAGGACGTAGCGGATCACGTCGCCGGCTACCGGGGAGAGGCCGGCGATCCCATCCGACGCGCCCGGGCCGCGCCAAGACGCGAACACCGCCGACGTGGTCGGGGCAGCTGTCGATCCTATGATCGTCACCGGCTGGTAGAGTTCCGGCGGCAGGTTCGGGTTCGCGTCGGCTAAGTTCGCTTGGATCTGGCAGTTTAGCCCGTAGTAGTACCCGTCCCCGTCGGTCGAGAACGACGACACCGCCGAGCCGCTGCCGAGCACATCCGTAGGCGTCCAGTCGATCCCCTCGGTCACTACCGCTACCGCTTGCCCTCGACCGTCGCGCGTGTTGTAGACCCGGAACCGGTGCCCGTTTACGTCCTTGTCCCCCGACAGCCATACATAGTCCGAGCCGCTGACCGCGTGCCCTGCGACCACCAGCCGCAGGTAGTTGATCGCTCCGTCGCCCTGGTGCATCGCCCAAACCGCTTGGCTGCCGGTCACCCAGTCGTCCCCATCGATCCGGCCCGGAGATCCAAACACGATCGGGTAGCTCTGCCCCTTGTCCTCTTTGGCGAGGTGAGGCAGGGAGTCTGCCGGGTCGAGGTTGGTCACGTCGATCACCTCGGTGACGCTCGGCAGGTTGACGGCGTCGGAGGTTGCGGCCCGCTCAATCGAAAACCGCACCGGCTCGCCCAGCTCGCCCCACTCGGCACCCGTCACCGTCGCCGACGCAAGCACGATCCGCCGGCCGTAGTCGTCGCCCTCCGTCCACAGCGCGAGTTCGGCGGCGGACCCGTCGAGCACTACCCCAGCAGCCACCAGCGCAGCCACGTCCACCGGTAGGATCGCCTCGACCGGCACCGAGAGCGGCCCCGAAGTCGACAAGAACGTGAGCGCCGAACTTACGGTGAGATCGTCAATCCCCGCGGAGTACGGGTAGACGCGCCCGGTGCTGGCGTCGGCCACGTCGACGGCGTCGGTGGCCACGCGCACTACCTGCCCGTCTACGTGGATCGTGAGGAGGAGATGCGAACTCACAGCACCTCCTCCAGCCGCACCGTGCCGACCCGCACGTATTCGCCCTTGCCGCTCACCTGGTGCTCGTCGCCGCAGACCACGTCGGTTTGGATCGTGTCGGTGACGATGTCCCCGTACAGCATCAGGTCAGCCGACACGACCAGCGAGGTAGTCGCCGAGCCCGGGACCGCCACCGCTGGCAGGTAGACGACAGGCGTTACGTCATTCTCGGCGACCACGCCGAGGATGTCGCCGGACAGCGCCGCCGGGGTGCTGATCGGAGTGCCGCCCGTGTAGTCGAGCACGTAGTCGGGCACCGCATCATGAACGTTGCTGCCGTCGATCCCGTCCGTCCACGACACCTGCACCGCCCGCGCCGCCCGACCGAGCCGGCGCTGGGTGCGCGTCCCGTTGCGCGCCGTCGTCGTCAGCACGTTCGTCGCGCGGCTGTACTGCCGCTCGGTGTCGGGGTCGCCGAGCACGACCAGCGGCCCGATCACGATGGCGCCGATCGTGTAGTACCCGTCAGCCGTTGGGCTCGACGGAATGTGCAGGCTGTACCGGCTATAGCCAGTGGTCGCACCCCGGAACACGACACAGGCGCGCGGGGTCCAGATCTCCGACGCGCTGCCCGAGGTCGCATCGCCGGGCGTGTAGCTCTCCAGCGTCACCACTGGGCGGGTAGTCGTCGCCGCCGCGCCCGTCCACCGGCCGCCCGTGTTTGTCTTGATCCGCCGGTACTGGCCGGCGGCGAGCTTGATCGTGTACCCGGCGAGCTCCCCGCGGTCCAGGTAGTCCGTGATCGCCGAGCCGCCGCCCGTCCCGCAGTACACGATCTCACCCTGCCGCGTGTACTTGATCCCGGCCGTCGCGCCGAGTCGCAGATCGATGGTCGCGATCGTCACCCATGCCGCGCCGTTCCAGCCGGCGAGCGTTGCCTGCTGAAAGTTGCACCCGTCGATGTAGACGCCCGCGAGGGGGCTCTGCATCGTGGTCGCCTCGTCAAACGTCCACACGATCCGCTGGCTCACCGTGTCCGCCGTGCTGCGCCACGTCCGGCGGGGGCTCGCGGATACGGCGGGGTCGGTCAGCGAGACCGCGTAGCCGTGCTCTACCGGGGCCGTCCACGTCTGACCGGTAGCCAGAGGACCAGCGAGACCCGACACCGACACGCCCGTTTCTGCCAGCGGCGTCGGGTAGGGCGACACGGGCACGCCGAGCAGCCGCGCCTTTGACGTGTAGGTCGAGAGGTATATGTTGACGCCGCAGTCGGAGCCCTCGGCGTACTGGACCAAACGCACGTTCGCGTCGGTGGTCGCGCTGCCGGCGATCGTCCCGAACTGGATCCGGTCGGTCGTGCTCGCGCCTTGGGTGAGAGTGGTCGCTTGGTGGATCCGAATGAACTCCCGATCCGCCTTGCTGCCCCAAGGACGGTACCAGGCTTGGCAGTCGCCGGACAGGGCGCCGCCGACCGTGTCCCCGATGCCGAGCATGACCTGCACGCCCGTCGCCCCGGCCGTAGTCGAGACCGTCGCGAGGTCTACCCCGCTCGTCACGTCGCGGAACACGATCGAGGTAGGCGTGACGAGCACCCGCACCTCGTAGGACGATGGGCCAGCCGCTCCGATCCGTGCCTGCACGTAGGCGTTTCCGACCGCCGCCTTTAGGTCGGCGAGGAGATGCAGCCCGTTCGCGTTGCTGGTGGTCGGGGTAGCCGTCCACGTTGCCGAGTCGAGCACGCCGCCGTGTTGGACCCGCGCGCCGTTGCCTGTGAGCGTGATCGTGGGGGCACCGACAGCCGCATATGTCCACGTCGCGCCCGTGGCCTCGGGGAGCGCGTAGGGGAGCCACGCCACGGTGTAGTCGCCCACGTAATTGGGGACGGACAGCGCGCCGTAAAGCTGCGGCCGGCACACCGTCGTATCGCCGCCGAGGTACGCCACCGCCAGCGATGCTGTAGCCGTCGAGGCGTTGAGCGTGTGCGCGAGGATTACGCGCGCGCCTTGCCACGCTGCGGCCATTTGCCGGGGTCCGCGAGTAGCGTCGGCGCAGTCGTACCACTGGCGCGACTGGAGCGCCCACGTTGCCCCGCCGTCGTCGCTGCGGCTGACGAGTCCTTGGCGCGTGCTCGCAAAGTTGAGGCCGAACAGCCAGAGCGTACCGGCGTGGTCCACAGTCAGCGCGAGCTCGCCGGCAGTCAGCACCGATCCCGACCCGCCAGCGCGCGTGCCCCACCGCGCCGTGTCGGAGGCGGCTTGCGCGAGGGTCGGTTCCGTGTACATAACGAAATCGAACGCGGACCCGATCCGGCGGACGTAGGGCGGCACCGTCGATGGGCCGGCGGTGTCTCGGGCGGTCTCCAGTGTCGCGACAACGAACCCGGAGCCGCCCGGGGCTGCGACGACCTCGGCGTATCCGGCGTCCCGGTCTACTACCGTCGAGACCAGAGCGAACGATGCGCCGTTGTCAACGCTGGCAAGCTGGATCACGGTGTCGATGCCGCCGCCGGTCAGGTATGCGAGTAGCAGGATCTGGCCGTTGGAGTAGGCGGCGCGGACCTTCATAAGCGAGTAGACGAGCACCCACGTCTGGATCTCAAAGTCGCACACGGCCGGCGTGCTCCACGTCGCGCCGTTGTCGCTGCTGATCGAGGACAGGAACCCGTCGAGCGCCCCGAGCCACACGCACAGGAGGCGGTCTCCTGGCAGGTTGAGGAGGCAGGGACACGCGCGGATCGGGCTGGCGTAGTAGGCGCTCCCGGCATCGTACACCACCCCCGACGCCGTCCACGTCCCGCCGTTGGTCCGGGTGTAGGTCGCCACGTACCGCTCGGAGTGCTGGACGACCAGGTAGGCAGACCCATCAGCCCGGGAGACGACGTGCGGGTAGAGCCATTCGTTGGCCGTGGTCGAGCGGTCGATGAACTCGAACTCGCTGATGGCGGTCGGTGGATCCCAGCCGCGGTACAGCGCGTCCCCGTCGCGCGTCCAGACCACCCCGGGGCCGACTGCGATCCCGGGCGGCGTGTCCGCGAGCAAGTCCACCGACGCGCCCGGGTTCCCGCCGCGCACGCACTCAAGCGCGAACGACGGATCGCCGGTCGGGGTGCCGGACAGGATGATCGCGGGCGTCGTCGTGCTGCCCGGAGTCACCGCCCCGATCAGCCGCTCGGCCTGCGTGTAGTCGGCCCCGTCCGTGCCGCTCGCGACGAGGGATGCCGAGCCGAACCGGGTATCGAGGGTGAGCAGGGCTCGGATCGTGGATGGAGTGAGATCGGCCATGTTGCCCCCTAACCGGTGGTACCGCGGCGGTTCGTTCGGTGACCGACTACCCGGCCGCTCGACAGGGCCGACGACAGCGCGCCGCTCGACCGCAACTCCCGCTTGATGGCCTCGTCGACGACCCGGTGGCCGAGGATGACCGGCGCGGGGCCCTGGTAGCCGCCGCCTCCGGTCATGCCCGCGTTCAACTCGCGCACCTTGCCCACGCCTACCGCGGCCGTCGCCGTCGTCGTCAGCACCGACTCTCGCTTGAGCACCCGCGCTGACTGCTCGTCCGGCGCGTACCCTTGGTGAAAGCTCGGCTGGGTCGCGGCGATGGTCCCGATCTGGACCGCCGACGCTGCGCCGGTTGCCGCCGCCATGATGTAGCTAGCCGGCGGACCAGCCGGGCTGGCGAGCGCCTCGTTAATCGCCAGCGCACCCGCGATCGTGGCCTGTGCGAGCATGACGCCCTTCTGCACCGAGAACTGGGCAAGGGCAGCACGCCGGCCCTCGCGCGTCGTCGTGTCGTGCTGCTTGCTTGTCGCAGCCACGATCGAGTCCCCGAGCGAGATGAACGCGCCCCCGATCGCCTGCTGCTGCTGTAGCCGGTCGGCCATCGCCTGCTGGTCGAGGGCGTCTCGCTCCGATGCCGCGCGCTCCTGTAGGGCGCTCTTCGCCGCCTGGTACTCGGCCTCCGCGGCAACATCCGTCGCCCGGTGCTGCGCGTCGATCGTCTCGCGCGCCGATACCGTCGAGGCGTAGGTGCTCGCCTCGTCCGCCAGCGCCTGCGACTTGGCCAGCGCCGCCTGCCGGTCGAGGTCGATCCGGTCCATCTCCCCGGCGAGGCTGTGCTTGCTCTGGTCCTCCATGCCCTGCAACGCGCTGATCGCCGAGTTGTAGCCCTTTACGTTCGCCTCGGCCGCGCGTTCGGCCCGCTCCATCTCGGCGTTCAGCGCGGACAGGTCGGCCTTGGCGGCCTTGGCCGCTGCCGCCAAGGCCTTGGATGCGTCAGCTTGGCCCTTCTCGGAATCGCTCGCTCCGTCGATGGCACCCCGGAGCGTGTAGTTCTCGACCGAGAGCCGGGCCAGTTCGTTCGCCTTCTGGTGGACCGCCCCGATCTCCTTGTCGATCTGCCCGATCCGGTTCTGCGCAAGTTGGCCCTCAAAGTTGTCCATGTTCGCGGACGCCGCAAGGGTCTGCATCAGCCGATCCTTCTCCTCGCGCAGACCCTTGGTCGCCTCGGCTTCCTTCTCGTCTGCGATGGCCGACAGGTCGGAAATCTGGATGTACTTCTTCGCCGACCCGGAATCGAGTGCCGCGTTCAGCCGCTCCTGTTCTTTCCGGGCGGCGTCGATCGCGTCGTCCATCGGGGCGAGCGCCGCGGCAAACGCCGAGTGGGCCGCGCTCGCCGCCTTGCTCGCCGCCGTGTAGTCGTCCATGACCCCGACGAGGGAGCCCATCGCGATGGCCCCCGCCGCGAGTACCGGAAGGGATGCACCGACAGCCGAGGTCAGCATGCCGCCCTCGATCCCGAAACCCTCAAACGCCGAGGTGAGCCCAGCGATCGAACTTGCCGCCGCCCCGGCTTCCGGGCTGATCCGGCTTAGCACCCCCCCAAGCGGCCCCAACGCCTTGAGCGCCTTTGACCCGCCCGTGCCGAGGTTGGCCGACGCTTCTGCCGCGCGCTCCAGCCCGTTACCTCCGGCCTTTCCGGCCTTGCCCATCTCGTCGCCCAGCTTCTTGGCCTCCTTCTCGGCATCCCGCAGAGCCTTGCCGAGAGATGCCGAGATGGCCTTGGCCTCCTTGTCCGCGCCCGGGGACAGGCGCTTGAGCTCGGATAGGGCTTGCTGTACCTTGAGATCGACGTTTAGCGAAATGTCAGGCACGGGGCACCTCGATAGCGGTTGCGGTCTTGGCCATCGCGGCGCCGATCTTGGGGAGGGCCGCCGTGATCACCCGCTTACCCGGCGCGAACACGAAGATCGGAGACAGCTTCTTTCCGTCGCTGGCCCGGGGATTCTGGACCTTGATCACGTAGTCGCCCTCATTGATCTCGGGGCTCGGCACCTTCCAAAACTTCCCGTCCCGCTTGGCGCGGCAGTACCGCGTAGACTTCGGGGCCGCGTAGTACTCGGACTCGCTCACGACCCGGAGCGCGACCGAGTTCGGCCCGGCTCGGTGGACGTAGGCGGCGGGCGCGAGGTTCTTTTTTCCGACCCGCCTCGTGTCGCTCGATCCGACCGTCACCCGGATCACACCCCGGGCGGCGTCGATCGTCGTCGTCACCGCCATCTGACCCGACTGCCCGGTACGGCGCTCGACACCCGCCGAGCTGTACCAGCCCGCCTCGGCCTGCCGTGCGACCGTCTCCAGTTCGGCACGGACGATGCTGATCGCCTCGCCCGCAGCCTTCTGGATCGCCGCCTCGGCCCACGCGGCGAGGTCACCGGTCAACTCGACCGACGCCCCGCCGTCACGGTAGCGGATCGCGCTCATCGCCGCACACCCGCCGCCGCACGCTCCAACGCCTCCAGCCCGCTCTTGGGCTTCTCCTGTGGGGCATCGTGGGCGTACATCGCGAGCATTCGGGCCTGGTGGTGACGGGGTAGGTGAGCGAACCAATCAAGGTCGCCCGATCCATAACGCAGGCTGATCCGCAGGGCCGCGAGGTTTAAGACGCCTCTCGGCCCGGTGATTTTCCCAGCTCGTCGGCTACCTCGTCGGGGGTCGGCCACGCACGCGAGGCTAGCAGCGGACGCAAGTACTCGCGCGCGGCGACCACCTCGGCCACCGGGACGCCCTGCGCGTGGAGCCACGCGTAGACCGCCCGGCCGTAACCGAGGGGGCTGTAACCGTGCTTGGCGTAGTCGATGCCGGCGCGGCCGACCATGCGACCGAGTGCCGGGCAGCACGTCGCCAGCATCGCCGCGCCGATCCGGGCGTTGGTGACCGGGTCGTCGTCGGCGTCGAGGCTGGCGAGAAGGAGCTCCTCCAACAGCGCGTAGTCGGACGGAATGACCACCGGCAGCACCTCGGCGCGTGGGCCGGTCGGGGTGCTGACGTGGATCGTAACGGGCTCGGGCGGGGGTGCGGTGTCGCGCATCGTCGCCTCCTATGGGATCAGGTGAACGCGATCGAGTCGGTGGAGAACGGCTTTGCCCGGATGTTGATCGTGAGGGTGGACCCGTCGTCGCCCTCGGCGATGTCGATCGTCACCTCGCAATACTTCATCGTGACCTTCCGGTCGTTCGTCGCGCCGTAGTCCGACCGCTCGACCGCCCACTCCAGCGTGTAGTGCAACACGTCGCCGCGCGCCACGGGGATCGTGCTCGTCGGGGCGGCCCAGTCGTTCTTTCGGAGGGCTACGTCGAGGATCGTCGCGTCCCCGGTCTCGCCGGTCAGCGCCGTCAGGTGCGCGGTGAACGAGCACTCAAGGATCTTCCCCTTGGTGTACCGAGAGCCGATGTACTTGCCGCGCGCGAAAAAGTCCGTCACCTCCTGCATGGAGGTCCGGCCAGAGGTGAGGCCGCCGTTGAGCCCGGGCAGCTTGAAGTCCCCGTTTGTGAACGGGAGCGCCAAGGTGAGCGCGGCGCCGTCCTTGATCGTCAGGACGCCGTCGATGCCGACGACAGGGGAGAGGGAGACGACAGCCATTGGAGACTCCTACAGGGTGTAGTGGAGGGCAAGAAACGTGATCGTGAGCCAGATCCAGCCGTCCGCGCCCGGCGTGCGGGTCGATTCAACGGGGGTCAGCGAGGCGAGCCGGGGGTTGAGCGCGCCCCAATCGGAGGTCTGGAGGGCGGCGACCACCGTGCGCTCGATCCCCAGCATCGTGTCGTATCCGGTGACGCGGTCTTTCGGCGGCAGGTGGTACGCGATCACAATCTCGATCTGCGTCCGGCTTTGCTTGCCGCGCGCCGTGTACTCTTGCGACGGGGAGCCGACCGCGTACTCCAGGTGCACCGGGGAGTGCGTCTCGGCTCGGATCATCTCGATCGGCTCGGCGCTCTCACGGGTCAGGACACCGGTAGCCAAGAGGCGAGCGGCGACCTGCGCGCGGACGGCGGCGATCGAACTCATCGGACACCGTACCGACCGCCGAGCCGGCTACCTGCCCACGTCGTCGGGATCCCAGCCTGCCGAGTGCCGGCCGGGGCCATCGCCTTCCCGGTCGTCTGATCGCGCTGGGGGTACGTCAGGATCGACCACGCATCGCTGGCCTTCCTTTCGTAGTGCTGCATCATCTCCCACTCGGCCGACGTGCTGCCGCCGGTCGCGAAGTCGGCGAAGATCATGGCGAGGGTTTCGTACTGATGTACGTCACGCAGCGCGCTCGGGCTCATCACGAGCCACGGCCGCTTGCCGGTGTTGATCAGCCGGGACTCGACCCGCGCCCATGCCTCGTCCAAGTAGTCCTGGTAGCTGGACTCCGTAGACGGACGGCGGGCGGTCAGGTCCGTGTGAGCCCGCAACAGGTCGGCGTCCGTCACCACAGGGTAGAGCCGGCGATAGACGAGCGAGCCGTCGCGGCAGAACGTGCGGACGACCGAGGCGATCGTAAGCGCCCACTCAAGCCGCCAGCCGTCCTCGGGCTGTAGTGCCGAAAGGGCCGACGCCGAGATCGTAGCCGTGGCGACACCCCCGACGAACGACACGGCGCCGACCGATACCGATGCGTTCGACGCCGTCCACACCGTGAGCGTTCCGGCGGTCGGAGTCACGATGGCGCCCGCGTAGTACACCGGGCACGTAACGACGTTGTCCCGGCCGGCCTCGATCATCTCGGGGCCGACCAGGCGGGCAGCGTAGATCGTCTCGCTGCCGGACATCAGGCTACCAAGCCATCCAAGTGTTTGCCGAGCCGGACAAACACTGGAGGATCACGCCCTTCCCGGAGCCCGAGGAGTAGGCGGCGTTCGCTCCCGCACCGTTGATCGTGCCGCCGCTGGGCGGGTAGACCTTCAAGATCTTGTTGAAAACGAGGTTGCCGATGCGGATCACCTTGCCGGTAACCTTGTCTGTCGCGTGGATGATCACGCCCTTGGTGTCGTCCGCGCCGGTCACCGGGTAAGTGCTCGACGTGCCTGCGGGGAGCGTAGCGGCGTCCCCGTTGTTCGCCCCGGCGGCGGCCGTCGATGCCCCGGGCACGATGATCTCGCCGGCCATCTGGATGTGACCGCCGAGCTGGGTGCCGGGCGCGGCGTCCGGATCGTCGGTGACGACGACGCCAGTGAACCCGATAGCCGAGCGGTTGCGGGAGGTAAGTTCGGGGGTAGCCATCGGAGACTCCTACTTTTTTTGCTGACGTTGAAGGTCGCGGATCGCTTTCTCGCGAAGGTCGGCGGACTTGCGGACGGCGTCGGGGCCGGCGTGCTCGTGGATCCGGCGGGCGAGGCCGTCAGCCCCCTTGCGGGCCTTCTCCTCGTCGGTCACGGCTTCACCGGGGCGCGCTTGGCCTTGGCGGGCGGGGGCTCGCCGGACTCGGCGGCGTCGATGGCGTCGAGCATGGCTGCGGCGGACTTGGCGCGTCGGGCGGCCTTGCCGTCCGACGTGCTCTCGCCCGCGTCCCGGTCGTGCTCGTCTTGGATCTTGGCGCGCTGGTATGCCTTGATGTCGGGCTCGATCTGCGAGATCCGGTGCGTCGCGATCATCTCGCGGAGGAACTCGTACTCGATCTCGGCGTCGTACTTGACCTTGATCTCACCCGCGACGACCACGGGGACCATCCACTTGGGGAGGTAGATCACCGGCACCTTGCCGGATGCGGAGGGCTGGCCGTCGTACTGGCTCACGTAGTCGGCGGCGTTCAGCAGCACGGTCCAGCCGCGCTGCTGCATCTCCACGATCGCGAGGCCGTAGCTGCCGTCCTTGTCCACGCACGACACGCCGGGGACCAGGTGTAGCGGGGCGAGGTAGGGGAGCCACTCGCCGGCAGACTCGCGGAACTGCCACCGCTTGGGGTGGTACATCAGCCGAAAGTCGGGGTATTCCGCCGGGTTCAGCGCGAGCCCGGCGCGGTTGCTGCCGGTGCCGGTGTAGGTCTTGGGCTGGAAGTCGTTGACGATGGGCATGGTGTCGATGCTCTCGGGTGATGGGGACGAGGTGCCGGGCGATCCTTGCGAATCGCCCGGCGGTAGGGTCAGGAGGCGCGGGTCGTGATCTGGACGCCCATCGAGTCCTGGAGTTCGGCGAAGCCGGCGTACCAGTTGCCGATCACTTTGGTGATCGCGCCCTCGGGGGTGCGTCCGAGCTCGACCACCATCTTCGACCCGGCCGGCATGACCAGCCCGCCCGCGCCCATGATCGGGGCCGGCGTGCCGTCCGCGTACCCGATCGCGCCGTAGCTGATCAAGAACCCGAGCTTGTCGCCGCCGCTGGTGACGACCCGGCTGGTCACGAAGAAGTCGATCCCAAGGAACGACCCCGCGTAGCCCTGGCCCTTGATCGCCATCATCTCGGGGGTCGCCGCGATCCACTGGAGCGCGCCGGTCTCGGCCCGCAGCGAGCTCTGGAAGTCCGACAGCTGCTTGGGCGAGATCACCGCAAGGAACGGGCCGGGGGCCGACACGCTCTCGAGCTGGGCGATCGCGCTGAACAGGTTGGTGACGGTGAACGCCGTACCCGAGGTGCCGACCGTGTTGGAAAACGTCGAGCCGGAGGTCGCGATCATCGCCATCGCGCGGATCCGGACGGCGCCCACCATGTCGTCGGTCAGGTAGGAGACGAGCTCCTGCACGTTGCTCCACACCGTCGCGGCGAGGTCGGTCGGGCCGCGGTAGAGCGCCTGCCGAGCGACCGTGATCGAGACGTTGGCGTTGGTGAGCGCCACGGACTCGACCGAGACCCCGTCAGCCACGGCGGCCATCGCGTCGAGGCCGGCACCGATGATGCCCACCTTCTTGACGGTGGACCCGCTGCCTCGCACGTCGCCAACGTAGGCGATCGCAGGATGGCCCATCAGGCTGGCGCGGTCGCCGAGCTTGAGTTGGAGCTCCGCGGCGAGGGTGGAGGCGACCGTGAGGTCGGAAAGCGAGGCGTAGGTGATCGGAGCGTCGGCCATTGTGGCACCTGTAAAGCGAAGGGTGAGCGAAAGAGGATCTGGTCTTTCGCGTGTTTCGCTTTTTACGGGACTCGACCCGAACGCTGATACCGAGAATGTAGAGGGCTACGGCCGGTGTGTCAAGCCCGCAGCCCGGACAGGTGAGCAGCGCGGACCTTTTTGTAGCGTTCGATCCCCTCTGGCGTCCGCATCATCTCGGTGATCTCCGCAGCCGACAGAGGGCCGTTCAGCGGGGCGCTCGACCCGGCGCCCGCGTTCGCGTTCGGTGGCGCGACCTTGGCCGGCTCGGTCTTGGTGGTCGTCGCGGTCGGTGTCGGCGTCGTCGTCGCAGCCGGCGGGAGGTACGCCTGCACACCCTTCGGCAGCGCGGCACGGTCCTGTAGCCACGTCGCAAGGCTCGGCTTGTCGGCGCCCTCGGCTGGCGTCACCCGGCCGTAGGCGTGCGCGATAATGTCGGCCGCTTCGGGGTCTGTGATCCCAGCAGCCAGCAGCGCGCGGTCAGTCTGCCACGCCGTCTCCTTCGCCGCCCACTCGGCCGCCGCCTTGAGGTGGGTCTCGGTCGCGGCGGAAAGCTGCGCCTGGAGCGTCGTTACCTCGGCCAGCTTCGGCCCGACCGCGTCGAGCTGTTGGCGCAGGGCTGTGCGCTCTGCGGCAAGGGCGATGATCCGCTCCTTGGCGCGCGGGGTCGCGTCGTCGGGGATCTCGTTCGTGCTGTCGTCGGTCGTGGTGTCGCTCACGGGTCGCTCGGGTCAGAGGGTGGAGAGGGCGGTGCGCTCGGCGTCGATGCGCGCGAGCTCTTGACGGGCGGTCGCCTCGGTGATGCCGGGGTTCAGCTCCTGGTAGGCCTTGACGCGCGAGATCAAGCCGGCGTTCCGTATCTCGATCACGTTCGCCCGGCGGGCGGCCAACTCCTCGGGAGACAGCGGCATGTCACGGTAGCGGACCTGGTACCCGAACTCGGGGAGGTTGCTCCCGGTTGCCCGGTTCAGAATGATCGCCGTCGTCTCGATCATGCGCTCGTCCACCGGCCGGAAGATCGGGGCGTACCGCTTGGCCGCAGTCCGCTTGCCCTCGTTCGACAGCGCGATCGCGTAGCCGCTCTTAGCGGTGCCGCCCATGCGCTGAATGTCGGCCGGGGGTAGGCCGGCGTCGATGGCGATCCGGTTGGCGAGGGCCGAGATCACGCCCTCCAACATCGCCGGGTCCGCGCCCGGCTGGAACTGCGAGATGATCGGCTGTCGGCCCTCTTGCGTCGACTCGGCTCGCATGATGACGGCCGGATCGGCGATCACCTCCATGCGGGACGTGCCGTCGGGGCTCTCGATCGTGCCAGCGCCGACGAATCCGCAGTCAAGGGTATACCGCTGGGGGAAGCTGGCATCGCGCAAGACGTGGCCCAAGAATGTGAAGTTGACGCCGAGGTCGAGGCACGCCTGCACCGTCTCCCAGTTGCCGCGCCAGTTCCAGAGCCGGTCGCCCAAGGACTCGGCATGGTGCAGCACGTAGGGTAGGATGGGCGTGCCATCAGCCCGGCGGTAGGGGTAGGCGTCCCCGCTGTAGGACTGCCCGAGCACCGCGGCCGTCACGTCCTCGTCCCGGCTGAACGTCTCGATCCGGTACTCGGGCGCCTTCGGGTCGCTCACGTCGAGGCAGTCCCAGCACCAGCCGACCCCCGAACGCCAGCGCAACTCCTCGATCGAGGTCGGCACGTCGGGCGCGTCGGGGTCTGACTCGGCGGTGCAAAGGTCGGGGAACACCGGGCGGTACTGGGCCACGCCGGACGGGCTGACGCTGATCCGCATCGCGCACTCGCGGAGCCCGATCACCATCGCTTGATACCGGGGCATCCTCGCCCACAGACCCGACGCCCGGATCGCGGTGTCGAGCACGCCGTAGATCGGGGCGTCCTGCGAGTAGACCTCGGGCTCGGTGATGTAGAGCGCGGCCGTCTCCCGGCAGATCGAGGCGAGCGGCATGCAGGTTGTCTTGGCGATCCCCCACGCACTCGACCGCTCCCGGCCGACCTCCTCGGCGATCCGCTGCTCAAGGTCCAGTTGCCAAGCGCCGTCGAGCATGCGACGGACCAGCCGGGAGTGAGCCCAGCGGCGTTGAGTCTCCATGTCGGAGGGCGTCGGGACGATGGTAGGATCGCCGTACTCGGTGCTCATGCCGCAACGGTAGCACGTTCGGCGCGTTTAGTCATGAGTGAACGTCAGGCTACCCGTACAGTCGCATACGCCACCCTGCCCAGCGGGAACACGTAGTCCTTGAGCGCGTACCGGAGGGCGTCGATCCGGTCCTTGGATGGGTGCTGCGTGGTGTAGTCCCATGTCTCGATCGCCTCGACCAGCGGGGCACACCGAGACCGCACCACCAGCCGGCCGGACGCCATCGCCTCGTACAGATACCTACAGCCGGTGTCACGACTCCCCCCGCGCATCTTCTCTTTCGCGCCCATGATCCGGGGGCTCAACCCGTTCTGCGCGACCTTGAGCTCGTGCGCGAGTCGCCGGGTGAGGTCGTAGTTGCCCTTGTACTCGTGCCTGCCCTGAACGGGGTTGTCGCCGTAGACCGTGCGTAGGTGGCGCCACAAAATGCCGTTCCTCGCCAACATGCGGAGGATGTCCTGGGCGAACATCGTAACCGTAGCCGTACCGGGCAGGCTCACCATGTCCTCGACGATCACCGACTCGACCGCGTGCCCCGTTTCGGACCGGCTCGACTCGACCAGCGCGAGCACGGCGACCAGACCCTGCGGACGGTCGGCCGCCGCGTAGTCGATGCCGAGGTGCCAGCGGGTCTCCCCGTCGAGCCGGGCGCGGTCAGAAACGTGCTTGGCCGCGTCCCAGATCGGCGCGAACCACGCGCCCTCGGGCCGGACCTCCCAAAGCCCGTTCAAGGTGATGCCGGCCCACGATGCCGGCTCCTTGCGCCACATCTCCGCGATCCAGACCGCATCGCAGATCGTCCCGTCCTCCAGTGTCCGGATCTCGCCCGTGTCGACGTGGCGCAGGTTGTCCTCGGTCAGCTCGGCGTGGACCTCGGGGATCAGGCCGGACTCGACAGCCGCCCGGATGTGCTCGACGGGGCCGTTGATCGGGGTCAGCGACATCAGCAGCACGCCGGCCTTGACCAACAGGCGCTTCCGGAGCTCGCGCATCATCTCGGGGCTACAGGGCTCGTCCACCAAGACCACGTCCACCGTCGCACCGGCTACAGCGCGGGGGCCCTGGTCGTCCGTCACCCACCGAATCGTGGACCCGTTCCGAAACCGCGTCATGGGCCGGTTGGCGCCGAACCCGGTTTTGCTGTTGTACTCGCAGTCCGGGTCGAGCACGTCGGCCGGGAGCAGCGCGTGGAACTTGCCCTGGATGCTGATCGACTGCGCCTGGTTCAACGAGCAGACGATCACTTCGATCGGCGGGGTCTTGCTCGGGTAGTGCGGGTGCGTCCCGAGACAGCGCCAGATCACCTCGGCAAGCGCGGCGGTGCTCTTGCCGAGGGCCTGATTCCCGGCGCGATACAGCTTGTCTCCCGGCAGACGTAGCCAGCGGTCTTGCGGGACGAGCCAGCGGAAGTAGTCGAGGGGGCTCGCTGCGCGGCGTCGGGCCAGCTCGGCGAGGTTGCCCCGCAGCCGGGAGCGGTCCATCAGTTCGCCGGGCGGCCGGGGGTAGCGGGCCGGTCGCCAGCCTGTACGATCGCCAGCACAGACCGGCGCATCGCGGGCGGCATCGCGAGGAGGTCGGATGCGACCTGCCCGATCAGGTCGTCGTCTGTCAGTTCGCCGGACGCCGCAGCCCCCGCCAGCCGCACGGCTGCATCCAGCTCGGCGCGCAGGTCGACCTCCAGACGCAACAGTCGGGCGGCGCTGTCGTTGCTCCCCTTGTCCGTCGCGGTCATTCGCAGCGCCACGGTATCCGACAGCCGGGCGCGCATGGCCTCGATCGGATCTGCGATCTCGGGCGGCGGGCGACGGCGGCGGACAGGCTGCGGGGGCGGCGCCATCAGCCCCTCGAGGTCGGCGATCTGGCGGGCGAGATTGGCGGCCGACCCGAAGCTCTCGCGGCTTCTGGCCTCCTCCATGAGATCCCGCAGCATGGAAACGTGGGCGACTCGGCGGGCGTTCAGTTCATCGCGTTTAGTCATGGCTGAACGATAGCACGCCATAAACCCCCCTGCCCTGCGGGTGGGCGCGAGGACAAACGACTAA
>Ga0209596_1000744_pt1 | contig 29575 bp, 27 predicted proteins | sample M_130807_MF_Meta_FD_187314 | JGI IMG/M metagenome (GOLD analysis project Ga0209596, IMG submission 187314) | Freshwater microbial communities from Lake Montjoie, Canada to study carbon cycling - M_130807_MF_MetaG (SPAdes) (version 2) | ecosystem: Environmental > Aquatic > Freshwater > Lake... | reverse complement strand
GCTGGCGGCGGCGGTGGTGCCGGCCGCGGCGGCCCAGGCGGTGGCCCGGGCGGTGGACGCGGTGGTGAAGGCGGCCGTGGCCGTGGCGACCGTGGCGGTCCGGGTGGACCGGGCGGACGCGGGGAGGAAGGGTCGGATCTCGTCGAGAACGTGATCGCGATCAACCGCGTGGCCAAGGTGGTGAAGGGTGGCCGTCGCTTCTCGTTCAACGCGATTGTCGCGGTGGGCGATGGGCAGGGCAAGGTGGGGATCGCGACGGGCAAGGCGAACGAAGTGTCGGAAGCGGTCCGTAAGGCCGTGGACGCCGCGCGTCGTCACATGGTGTCGATCCCGATGACCGGGTCGACTATCCCGCACGAGATTGTTGGATCGCACGGGGCCGGCAAGGTCCTGATGAAGCCGGCCGCTCCTGGTGCCGGTGTGATTGCAGGTGGTGCGGTGCGCGCCGTTATGGAGTGCGTTGGCATCACGGATATTCTCACGAAGTCGCTGGGTTCCACGAACCCACATAACATGGTGCTTGCCGCGATGCAGGGTCTTCAGGCCCTGACGACGGTTGAGCAGATCGCGCGTGAGCGCGGCGTCGAGGTTTCGTCACTCGGCTACCGCTCGCGTGCCAAGTCGAAGGAGGCCGCGCATGCCTAGGACATTCGTATGGCACCGTTCGCGGGGTCCAAAGACCACGCCACCCGAGACGTTGACGACGGGTAAGGTGCTCATCCAGCAGGTCAAGAGTGGCATCGGGCAGACCGCTCGGATGCGCGCAAACCTTGAGGCGCTCGGTCTCAAGCACCATCAGTCTGCAGTCACGCAGCAGGATTCCCCGTCGCTGCGCGGCATGATCAAGCGGGTGCGTCACCTCGTGACGGTCACCCCTGTTCAGGAGTAATCCCGTGTCGAACGAAAAGATTGGTCTTCATAACCTGGCGCCGGCGCCGGGCTCGCATCGGAACCGCAAGCGGCTTGGCCGTGGTCCGGGCTCCGGCACGGGTAAGACGTCGGGCAAGGGTCACAAGGGTATCAAGGCGCGCTCGGGCCACCATGGTCACGGCGGTAACAAGCCGCACTTCGAGGGCGGTCAGATGCCGATGACCCGCCGTATTCCGAAGCGCGGATTCACGAACCCGTTCCGTATCGAGTCGCAGGTGGTGAGCATCGCCGATCTGGCGTTGCTGACTGCAGGCACCGAGGTGACGCGTGAGTCGCTGGTCGCGGCTGGTCTGATCAAGACCGCAAAGGGACCGGCGAAGCTCCTGGCCAACGGCGAGATCACCCACGCGGTGACGGTCAAGGGCATCAAAATGAGTGCGCAGGCTCGCGAGAAGATCGTCGCGGCCGGCGGAACTGTCGAGGAATAACATGGCTCAGGCGAATCCCGCGGCGGCGGTCGCGAACATCTACCGCACGCCGGAGCTCTGGGAAAAGATTGTGTTCACCTTCATCTGCCTGGTCGTGTACCGGGTGGGTTCGCACGTCGCCGCTCCTGGCGTCGATGTGCAGGCGATGGTGGATTTCTTCCAGAACCAGTCGAATGGCGGGGGCCTCCTCGGCCTCTATGACCTGTTCGTCGGCGGGAATCTCTCGCGCGCCACAGTCTTTGCGCTCGGGATCATGCCGTATATCTCTGCGAGTATTTTCTCGCAGATTGCTGGTGCGGTGATTCCGCAGGTCGACAAGATGCAGAAGGACGAAGAGGGCAGAAAGCAGATCACGCAGTGGACCCGCTACGGCGCAGTGGTCTTGGCGATGGTGCAGGCGTGGGGCTTCGCGCTCTTTACCGAGAGCGTGCAGGGTGCGGTGGGGACGCCGGGCATGGGGTTCAAGCTCCAGATGGCGTTCATCCTCACGACCGGCGCGATTTTCGTAATGTGGCTGGGTGAGCAGATCACGGAGCGCGGCCTCGGCAACGGCGCCTCGCTACTGATCTTCTTCTCGATTGTTGAGCGTTTCTGGCCGGGCATCATCGATACCTTCAAGTATGTCAGCACCGGTGCGGTGCCCCTCATCGGGCTCGTGGCACTAGGCGGAGTCATGCTCGCGGTCGTTGGTGGTGTCGTGGGCATCACTCTCGCCGCGCGCCGTATCTCGATCCAGATTCCGCAGCGCACGATGGCTCGTGGCCGTCAGCGCGAAGCGGCGAAGAACTTTATTCCGCTCCGCATTAACAGTGCGGGCGTGATGCCGATCATCTTTGCGAACTCGCTGATTGTTGTGCCGGGTGCACTGGCGCAGGTCAGCGGGAGCGAGCGGCTCCGCGATTTCGCGGACTACCTCGCGCCGGGCACGTGGCTCTACTTCCTGCTCTCGGCGACGCTGATTGTGTTCTTCACGTACTTCTACACCTCGATCATTTTCAATCCGATCGATCTGGCGGAGAACCTGAAGAAGCAGGGCGGCTTTATCCCGGGCATCAAGCCAGGGAGCAAGACCGCCGAGTACATCGACCATGTGGTAAGCCGGATCACGTTGCCGGGTGCGATTTTCTTGACGGCCATCGCGCTCATGCCGATCTGGATTGCCGACCTGATCAACGTACCGTTCAAGTTCGGTGGCACCTCGCTCCTCATTGTGGTGGGCGTGGCGCTCGACACCATGGCGCAGATGCAGCAGCACTTGCTGCTGCGTAAGTACGACGGCTTCATGAAGAAGGGCCGCGTGAAGTTCCGCGGTCGCTCAGCCACCGGCGGCTTCTAAAGCAGGAGCGTACTAATGATCGTCGTGCTGCTCGGACCACCGGGCGCCGGCAAGGGGACGCAGGGAGAGCGGATTGCCGCATCTCTTGGCGTCCCCAAGATCGCTACGGGGGATGTGCTCCGTGCTGCGGTCAAGGCCGGGACCCCACTCGGCCTCGAGGCGAAGGGCTTCATGGACAGGGGCGACCTTGTTCCGGACGCCGTGATCCTCGGGATCATGAAGGAGGCGCTTATGGCGCCGGCACAGGCCAAGGGTGTGGTGCTCGACGGTGTCGTGCGCACGGTTCCGCAGGCGGAGGGACTCGCGGCGGTGCTGCGCGAACTTGGTCGCCCGCTCGGAGCCGTGATGCTGTTCGAGATTTCGGACGACCTGTTGGTGAGCCGACTCAGCGGCCGGACGGTCTGTGATTGTTGCCAGACCCCGTTCACGGGACGCTCGCCCGGTGACCTGCACGCTGAGTGCGCCAAGGATCCCAAGGGAACACTGGTGCGCCGCATAGACGACGAGCCCGATGCCATTCGCAACCGCCTGCATGTGTACCAGCAGCAGACGGCACCCGTCATTGCGTGGTATCGCGACCATCAGGCGAATGTCGTGGCGATTGACGCCGTTGGATCGCTTGCAGACGTTCAGGCCAGGGCGCTCAGCGCACTCGGCCACTCGTGATGCTCCAGCTCAAGTCTGCGCGCGAGGTTGACACCATGGCAGTGGGCGGGCGGATTCTCGCTGAGGCCCACAGTGCTGCGCGTGAAGCCGTGGCGGCCGGGGTGTCCACGTGGGAGGTCGACCAAGTGGTCGAGGACTTCATTCGGTCGAAGGGCGCGGTGCCGAGCTTTAAGGGACTCTACGGATTTCCGGCCAGCATTTGCGCGTCGGTAAATGAAGAGATTGTGCACGGGATCCCAAACAAGAAGAAGATTCTTCGTGAGGGCGATATCATCTCGGTGGACATCGGGGTGTTCTTCGGGGGCTTACACACCGATTCCGCGCGGACGTACCCTGTGGGATCAATCGACCCGATTACGCAGCAGCTACTGGACGTGACCGAGGCATCGCTCGTGGCTGGTATGCAGGCCGCGGTGATTGGGAATCATGTGGGGGACATCGGCCACGCGGTTGAGGCGGTCGTGAAGGCCGGTGGATTCACGGTGGTGCGCGATCTCGTGGGGCATGGTGTGGGGCACATGATGCACGAGGAGCCGCAGATCCCGAACCATGGCAAGCCGAAGCGTGGCATGCGTTTGGTTGCGGGGCTGACGATCGCGATTGAGCCGATGGTCAATATCGGCACCGAGAAGACGCGCACCTTGGCCGACAAGTGGACCGTTGTGACCGCCGACGGCAAGAACTCGGCGCACTTTGAGCACACGGTGGCGGTGACCGAGGATGGGCCGGTGGTGCTGACCCGGCTGTAGGCTAGGCGCCGATCGCGGCCTCGACGGCTGCGGCGGCCTGTTCGGCGAGCGCGTGTGTGTCAGCAACCAGCGTAGCGGCGGCGGCGCTCAGCGCCTGTCCTGCGGCCTTGTCGCTCATGGAGGCCACATTGATGCGCACATTGTACGCCGCGCCGCGGCAGGCGGCTTCTGCGAGCAATGCGGCGACTCCGGCATCGCTGACGGCGTTGCTGTTGCCCTTGTGGGCGCAGGTCACGGCCAAGGCGGCGACCTGTGCGCAGGCGCGGGCCGTCTCAAGCGGGGTCTCGGCGGCGGTCATGAGTGCGGCCTGGATGGCCGCGTCGCGAGTCGTGTTCTGTTCCGCGGTCTCCTTGGGGAGCTTGTAGGCGTTGCTCACAAGGGCGTAGGCGTCTGCGTCCTCCTGTACCAACGAGGAGAGGCGGTTGCCGAGGGTGACGGCGGTGAGAGCGAGTTCCTTCATCTCGGTGTCGACGGCCGCGTATTTTTTGCGGCCAACGGTGAGCCCCGCGACCATCTGTGCGAGGGCCGCGGCGAGTTGTCCCGCGAGGGCGCTCACGGACCCACCACCGGGGACAGGGGCGCTACTTGCGACGCTGGCGACGAAGCCGCTGAGCGATTCACCACCGCCGAGTGCCGCGCGCACTTTGTGCTCGAGGACCATGGCGGTGGAGAAGTTGGGGAGGCGGATGTGGCGGGCGGCTGTTTCGAAGAGGACTTTTTCGGGGACGAGGCCGACCAGCTCGCTCCAGGTCGGGGTTACGCCGCGGGCCTCGGCTTCCATGCGCACCATGTCGTAGGCGCGGTAGAGCGGGGTTTTGTCGGTGTCTACGAGATTCATGGAGACTTGGGCTTGGCCGTCGACTTCGAGGCCCAGGCCCTTCACGTAGCGGAGTCCGCCGCTCGAGCCGCGAACAGCCTTGGCGACGTCTTTGGCGACGTTCACATTCTCGGCGCCGCCAAGGTAGACGTTGTAGGCGACGAGGAAGGGGCGGGCGCCAATGACGGTGGCGCCGGCGGTTGGGTGGATGGCGTTGGGGCCGAAGTCTGGGACGCGGGCGGGGTTGGTGCCGATCTCGGTGCGTGCCAGCTCAAACTCGCCGCGGCGGACATCGGCCAGGTTCTCGCGATCGGGGCGCGTGGCGGCCTTCTCGTAGAGGAAGACGGGGATGCCGAGCTCGGTGCCGACTTTGGCGCCCAGCTCGCGGGCGAGCGCGATGCAGTCGTCCATGGTGGCCCCTTCCAGCGGAATGAAGGGGCAGACGTCGGTGGCGCCGATCCGGGGGTGTTCGCCTTGGTGGGTGGTGAGGTCGATGAGGTCGCGGGCTTTGGCGATGCCATTGAAGGCCGCCTGTACCGCGCCGGTGGCTGGCGCGACGAAGGTGACGACGGTGCGGTTATGGCTGGGATCGCTCGAGGTATCGAGGATGACTACACCCTCGACGCTCGCGATGGCGCTCGTGATGGCGGTGATGACCTCGGGGCGACGCCCCTCGGAGAAGTTCGGAACGCATTCGACGAGTTTCATGATCGAGGACGGTTCAGGCGTGGAGTGTGTTGAGGAGCCAGCGGTGCATGGCAGGATTGCCGGCGACGGTGGCGGTGTGTCCAACAGCGGCGGGGGCGCCCGAGAGATCAGTGACGATGCCTCCGGCTTCGCGAACGAGCAAGGTGCCGGCGGCGATATCCCAGGGGGCGAGCATGTTCTCCCAGAACGCGTCAAAGCGGCCGCAGGCGACGCTCGCGAGGTCCAAGGCGGCGGCGCCTGGGCGTCGGACGCCGGAGACGCCAGCCATCACGCGCGACATTTGTGCCTGGTACGGGGCGATGTCGTCGGGGTTCTTGAAGGGGAATCCTGTGCCAATCAGGGCGCGCGTCGGTGTGTCGATGGTGGAGACATGAATGGGCGAGCCGTTCAACTGGGCGCCGGCGCCTCGCATGGCCGTGAACTCCTCGTTCGCGGGGACGTTGATGACAACGCCGGCGACGAGGACGCCGTCGTTCAATACGCCCACGGAGACGGCGTATTCGGGAAACCCGTGGAGGAAGTTCGTGGTGCCGTCGAGCGGGTCGGCGACGAAGACGATTCCTTTGCTAATTGCGGCGAGGTCAAAGTGCTCGGCGCTTTCTTCGGCGAGGAGGGAGGCCTGTGGCAGCTGGGCGGCGATAACGGCGCGGATGGCGGCTTCGGCGGCGAGGTCCACTTCGCTGACGAAGTCGGTGGCGCTCTTTTCCTGCCAGGTAATCGAGCGGCGGCGGGGGGTGGCGTCGCGAATGACGGCGGCGGCCTCGCGCGCGGCGGTTCGCGCGACGGTCAGCAGGATGGAATCCAGCGCCGGTGGCTCCTGGTCGGTCAGGCTCGGCGTTCCGGTAGATTGATTGGTCATGGTCGCACCCGTAACTTCAGTGTATGACGCGCATCTTTAGCGGGATCCAACCGTCGGGCGAACTGCATATCGGAAATTACCTCGGCGCCGTCAAGAATTGGGTGGCGCTGCAGGATGAGGCCGAGGCGTTCTTCTGTGTCGTAAACTACCACGCCATCACGGTGGCGTACGTGCCGGATGAGCTGCGACGCCGAACCTACGAGATGTCGGTGGGGCTCTTGGCGGCGGGGATTGATCCTGCCAAGTGCTCGCTGTTCGTCCAGTCACAGGTGCCCGAGCATGCGGAGCTCGCGTGGATTTTCAATACGGTGACACCGCTCGGCGAGTTGGAGCGGCAGACACAGTTCAAGGAAAAGTCGGCGCGGCAAGAGCAGATTATGGCCGGGTTGTTGAACTATCCCGTGCTCCAGGCGGCGGACATTCTGCTGTACCGTGCGGACACCGTGCCGGTCGGCGAGGATCAGATTCAGCATCTGGAGCTGTCGCGGGTGGTCGCGCGGAACTGGAATGCGCGGTTCTCGCCCGATGCGCCGTACTTTCCGGAGCCGAAGCCGCGGCTGACGCCAACGCGTCGGATTGTTGGGCTCGACGGGCAGGCGAAGATGTCGAAGTCGATGGGGAATACCATTGGCCTGCTTGAGGAGCCGGCGGCGATGTGGGACAAGTTGCGTCCCGCGGTGACCGACCCGGCCCGCCAGCGCAAGACCGACGCGGGGAATCCTGAGCAGTGTGCGACAATCTTCCAACTGCACAAGGCGTTTTCGCCAGAGGCGACGGTTGCCGAGGTGGAGGCGAACTGTCGTGGTGCGCAGTGGGGATGCATTGACTGCAAGAAGGTGTTGCACGCGAACATGGTGGCGGAGTTGACGCCGATTCGTGAGCGTGCGGCGGTCCTGATGGCGTCGCCGGCGCTCGTGGCTGAAGCGCTCGATCATGGAGCGGCTAAGGCGCGCGCTGTGGCACAGGAGACGATTGCGGAGACGAAGGAAAAGATGGGATTGCCGCTCGCGTGAATATCTGCAGCGACGGCGAAATCTCGAATGTGGACTTCGACTAACATGACGTCACGACGGGTGGTCGTGGATCTTCGATCGCGCACGCAGGCGTTCCGGATGCCGGACGCGGTAGCGGCGAAGCTCGTGGCTGCAACGCCTGCGGGATGGCACACGCATGTGGTTGAGGCGGACACGGATTCGTTCGGCGACGGGGCGCAGTCGCCGAGTGAGGAATCGCTCCGTGAGATCGCGGACGCGGAGGTCTACCTCGGCTTTGGGATGCCCAAGTCGCTGTTTGTGGCGGCGAAGCAGATTCGGTGGGTGCACACCGGGACCGCGGGCGTTGCGTCGCTGCTCTTTCCGGAGCTTGTGGCCAGCGACGTGATTTTGACGAACTCGTTGATCTATGGGCCGACGATCGCCGAGCATGTGTTAGCTGGGGTGATGCAGCTGTTGCGCGGGCTGGATGTTGCGGGAGCGTTGCAGCGTCGCGGGGTGTGGGATGCGGCGCCATTTGCGACCGACGAGACGATGTTGCGCGAGTTGTGTGAGTGTCGGGTGCTGGTGGTGGGGGCGGGCGGGATTGGCGCGGAGGTCGCGTCGCGATTCGCGGCGCTTGGCGCGACTGTGGTCGGATCGCGGAGGCGGTTGGGTGCAGGTGCGCCGACCGGATTCTCGCGGCTCTTTCCGCTCTCGGAAATCGACGCCGAACTTCCGCATGCCGATATTGTGGTTTTGGCGGCGCCGTTGACGCCGGAGACGCGTCAGCTGCTGACGGCGGCGCGCCTAGCGCTGTTGCCGCGCGGGGCGATTGTGTGCAATGTGTCGCGTGGCGCGTTGGTGGAGGAGCCGGCGCTGATTGCGGCGTTGCGGTCGGGGCATTTGCGCGGCGCGGTACTCGATGTGTTTGCGCAGGAGCCGCTGGAGTACGAAAGTCCCCTCTGGGCGCTTCCGCAGGTCGTGATTACGCCGCACATTTCTGGGGTGAGCACGCGGAAGTTTTGGGATCGCCTGAGCGCTCTCTTTCTCGAGAACTGGGCGGGGTATCGCGAAGGGCGGCCGATGCGGAACGTCGTGGATCGCGCCACCGGGTATTGATCTTCTTTCCACACGGATGACGTCATGACTGTGAAGCTTGCGGGAATCTTTGCGCCGATGATCACGAACTTCCATCCGGGAAGCGAGGATCTCGATCTGGAGTCATTCGGACGGAACGCGGCAGCACACGGCGCCGCTGGCGTGGGCGGGCTCGTGATTTGCGGGTCCACCGGTGAGGCGGCGCTGCTGTCTGAGTATGAGCGCGTGGCGGTGCTTGAGCAGGCGCGCAAGTCGGCGAAGGTCGGGAGCACGATTCTCATGGGCTGCGGTGGCGAGTCGACCCGTCAGACCATTCAGCGCGCGAAAGATTCAAAGACCGCCGGGGCCGATGCCGCGCTCGTGGTTGCGCCGCATTACTACTCCAACGCGATGCACGACACCGCGCTGCGGACGCACTACACGCGCGTGGCCGATGCGAGTCCGTTGCCGGTGGTGCTCTACAACATCCCGAAGTACATGCACTTCAAGCTTTCGCCCGCGCTCGTGGCTGAGTTGTCGCAGCACGAGAATATCATTGGGATCAAGGACAGCTCCGGCGATTTGGAGTTGCTTGGAGGGTACCTGGCCGCGCGCGGCCCGCAGTTCACCGTCCTGACCGGGAATGGCGGGCAGATTGTGCCGGCTATGAGGGGCGGGGCCGGGGGCGGGATTGTGGCGGTATCGATCTTTGGTGGGGCCCTGGCGGTGGCGATTCATGACGCGGTTGTGCGCGGCGACGATGCCGCCGCGACCGAGCTCCAGGAGCGTATGAAGCCCATGGCGGTGGCGATTGTGGGGGAACTGGGGGTGGCTGGGGTGAAGGCCGCGGCGGAGCTTGTGGGGCTCGCTGGCGGGGTCGTTCGGGGCCCCCTGACGGACCTGGATGCTGCGGGGCGCGCTCGGGTGCGGGAGTTGCTGGTTGCTGGGGGTATTCCAGTCGTCGGCTGAGCCCAGCTTCGGCTGAGCCCAGCTCTGGCGGCGCTCGATTCGGGGGTCGTTTCGGGGGTTGTTTCGGGGGTCGCCGCCCGCGTTGTTGCGTTCGTTCACGCAGAGCCTAGATTTCGTCAACGCCCCAAGGCATCCGCCGGGGCGTTTTTTGTTGCCCAAGAATTGGGCCTCCACACGGATCGCGGCACCTATGTTCGATACCAATATTCGCACGCTCGTTGTCGTTGGCGCCCAGTGGGGTGATGAAGGCAAGGGGAAGTTGGTGGACGTTCTCGCAGAACGCGCCGACTGGGTGGTACGCTATCAGGGCGGAGCCAACGCGGGCCACACGGTGCACATCGGGGATCGCTCGACGGTGTTGCACCAGATTCCGAGTGGGATTCTGCATCCCGGCGTGCGGTGTGCCATCGGCAACGGCGTGGTGCTTGATCCAGAGACGATGTTCGTGGAAGTCGACGAACTCGTGCGCGACGGCGTTGACGTCGAGGGGCGCTTATATCTGAGCGACCGCGCGCACTTAGTGATGCCGTACCACAAGCTAGTGGACAAGGAGAGCGCGGCGAGCAAGGCGATCGGGACGACTGGGCGCGGGATTGGGCCGGCGTACGAGGACAAGGTCGCCCGTCGCGGGATTCGCGTGCTCGACTTGCGGCATCCAGAACGGCTGCGCGCGTTGGTGGTGAAGGGAACGGAGCACGCGAACCAGCTTCTCGCCGGATTTGGCAGCACCAAGCGCGCCGATGCGGAGTTCACGCTCACGGAGCTCGCCAAGCTGGCGCCGCGACTGTTGGCCATTGCCGAGGATGTGGGGCTGACCGTGCACCGCGCGCAGAAAAGTGGGGCCGCGGTGCTGCTCGAGGGCGCGCAGGGATCGTTGCTCGACGTGGATCACGGCACGTATCCGTTTGTGACGTCGAGCAGCACCACCGCGGGCGGAGCGAGCATTGGTGTGGGGATCGGGCCGCGCTCGATTGACGCCGCACTGGGCGTGGTGAAAGCGTACACGACGCGAGTGGGGTCTGGTCCGCTGCCAACCGAGTACGACGACGTAATGGGCGAGCGCATGCGGACGCTCGGCAACGAGTTCGGCGCGACCACCGGCCGTCCGCGCCGCTGCGGTTGGTTTGACGCGGTGGTGGTGCGCTACGCGGTGCGCGTGAACGGACTGACGTCGCTGGCCGTGACGAAGCTCGACGTACTCGACACGATTGAGAAAATTGGACTCTGCACCGGGTATGAGATCGGTGGTGAGTTTGTGGAAGAGTTTCCTGGGGATATCGCCGACCTGGAAGGGGTGATTCCGCGGTACGAGTGGTTTGACGGCTGGATGTGCTCGACGGCGGGCGCGCGTCAGCTGTCGGATCTGCCGCCGGCGGCGCGCGCGTACCTCGACCGGATTGAGGCGTTGGTGGAGTGTCGGATCAAGTATGTGTCGGTCGGGACGCGACGCGATCAGATTCTTGAGACGGGGATTGTGGGCGGATGACGAACGGGGCTGAGGTGCTCCCGGTTGTTATCATCGGCGGCGGGCCCTGTGGGCTCGCCGCCGCTGTGTCTCTGCGGCAAGCGGGGATCCCTGTGGTCGTGCTCGAAGCGGGCTGTGTGGTCAACTCGATTGCGAGCTATCCGACGTACATCAATTTTTTCTCCACTGCTGAAAAACTGTCGATCGGGATGCCCTTTGTGGTGTCGACGGAGAAGCCGACGCGGCGCGATGCGATGGCGTACTACCGCGCGGTCGTCCAGCACTTTGCGCTTGACGTGCGGCAGTATGAGTCCGTGACGCGTATCGAGCCCGTGGGCGCCCAGTTTGTGGTGCACAGTGCGCCGCGCGGATTGCCGCCGCGTGCGACTCGCGCGCGCGCAGTGGTGGTAGCCACGGGGTACTTTGGCACGCCGAATCGGCTGTCGGTGCCTGGGGAGGATCTCCCGCACGTGACCCACGAGTATCGCGAGGGGCACGAGGCGTTTCAGCGCACCGCGCTGGTCGTGGGTGGTGGCAACTCGGCGGTGGAGGCGGCGCTCGACTTGTATCGTGCTGGGGCGCAGGTCACGGTCGTGCACTTCGGGCCGACATTTGACAAGAACATCAAGCCGTGGGTGCGTCCGGATTTCGAGGGTCGGGTCAAGGATGGCGACATCACGCTGCACTGGAACACACGCGTGACGGCGATTGAGCCAGATGTCGTCACGGTGCAGCGGGATGGCGGATCGGAGCGCCTTGCCGCGCAGCACGTCTACCTGATGACTGGCTACACGCCGCGACCGGAGCTCCTGGCATCTGTCGGCGTGGCGCTCGACCCGGTGACCGGGGTGCCGCCGCATGATCCCGCTACAATGGAGACGCCGACGCGGGGGGTGTTCATTGCTGGGGTGTTAGCGAGCGGTCTCGATGCCAACAAAATCTTCATTGAGAATGGACGAGACCACGGTCCGCTGATTGCGCGGGCCCTGTTGGAGCGGCGAGATTTCACTGTATGAGCGCATACCCTGATGTGATGGACACCCTCGTGTCGCTGGCCAAGCGACGCGGCTTCATTTTCCAGTCGAGCGAGATCTACGGCGGCACCGGATCCGTGTGGGATTACGGCCCGCTTGGCGTCGAACTCAAGAACAATGTGAAGGCACGCTGGTGGCAGGCGATGGTGCGTGAGCGCGACGACGTTGAGGGGCTCGATGCGGCAATCCTGATGCATCCCAAGGTGTGGGAGGCCAGCGGTCACGTCAGCGGCTTCAGCGACCCGCTCGTGGACTGTAAGGCGTGCAAGGCTCGGTTCCGTGCCGACAAGATCGGTGAGGCCGTGTGTCCGCGGAAGCCGAGTAAGAAGCCCGGCGAGCACGGCGACTGTCAGCTGACCGAGCCGCGCATGTTCAACCTGATGTTCAAGACATTCATGGGCCCAGTCGAGGAATCGGCGTCGGTTGTGTATCTCCGCCCGGAAACGGCGCAGGGGATTTTCGTGAACTTCCTAAACGTGCAGCAGGCCACGCGGCAGAAGGTGCCCTTTGGTATTGCGCAGATCGGGAAAGCCTTCCGCAACGAGATCACGCCTGGGAACTTCACCTTCCGGACGCGCGAGTTCGAGCAGATGGAGATGCAGTTCTTCGTCGAGCCCGGTACGGATATGGAGTGGTTTGAGCGCTGGAAGGCGGCGCGGTTGGAGTGGCACTTGGGGCTCGGTCTCTCGCGTGACCGCCTCGAGTTCCATCAGCATGAGCCGAACGAACTCGCACACTATGCGCGTGCGGCGTTCGACATCAACTTCGATTTCGGCGGCACCCTTGGCTTTCAGGAAATCGAAGGCGTGCACAATCGTTCGGACTTTGACCTTAAGCAGCACCAGGAGCACAGTGGCAAGCGCCTCGAGTATGTGGATCAAGCGGCGAACAAGCGCTACTTGCCGTATGTGATCGAGACGTCGGTCGGTGCCGATCGTGTGACGCTCGCGACGCTGGTGAATGCGCTGCGTGAAGAAGTGGTGCCTGGCGAGACCGAAGGGCGCACGCTGCTCGCGCTCCATCCGGCCATTGCCCCGATCAAGGCGGGTGTATTTCCGCTGACCAAGAAGGACGGACAGCCAGAGATGGCAGAGAAGCTTGCGGCGGCGCTGCGCAAGAAGTTCCCGGTGTTCTACGACGAAGCGGGGGCCATTGGGCGTCGGTATCGCCGTCAGGACGAAGCGGGAACGCCGTTCGGTATTACCATCGATCCCTCCTCGACGGCCAACGACGATGTGACGATCCGTTTCCGCGATGACATGGGGCAGATTCGTGTGTCGACCTCCAAGGTGGCGCAGGTGATCGGCGACTATTTGGCCGCGGACCACGCGACCGCCGAGGCGTCGAAGGCGGGCGTGTAGCCGGTGGACGAATCGGTGTTGGGGCGGGTGCGGGAGCGCGGTGAGCGCTTTCTCGAGGAGATTTCCACTGAGTATCATGCGGCGTCTGCGGGGCATAAGCCCGACGCCGTGCTGCAGCCGATTTATACCAAGCATCGCGAGGCGTTTGGTGACGAGGCGTTTGACACTGCGCTCTCGCTATATCGCTCGGCGGCTTTAGGGAGCGAGGACAATCGCTCCGCTCGCATGCTGCTCGACTGGCTGATTGAGTCGAGGAGCGGTCAGGTGCTTGCACCGCTCGACGAGCGCGAGATGGCGTGGGAGAATAGCGCCGTCATTCGTTTGTCGGACGGAAACGTCGAGCCGTATCAGCGCGCGTCAATCACGATTGGCAATACGCGTGATGCGAGTGAGCGGCGCCGACTGGACGACGCACGTGCCTCGCTCGTGCAGGCCGAACTCGCGCCGATGCGGCAAGAGAAGCTCGAGCGGGAGCATGAGATTGTCGCGGCGATTGGGGTGGCTCCGACCTATAACGCGACGTTTGAAGCGCTTTCTGGGATTTCACTGGAGGGACTCCGCGCGGAGTGCGAAGCCTTTCTGCGCGACACACAACCGATGTGGGACGATGTGCTCCCCGAACGCCTGAAGTCGGGACTCGGGATTCGTCCCGACGAGGCGACGCGAGCTGATGCACTCGCGCTGATGCGTGTGCCGGAGTTTGACGGCGCCTTTCAGGCGAGCGAGATGGAGTGGGCGGTGCGTCGCCAAGTCACGGAGATGGGCATTAGTCCGGACGCGGATGGTCGCGTGCGCTACGACACCGGCGAGCGGGAGGGGAAGCGCTCGCGCGCGTTCTGTGCACCGGTGCGTATTCCCGATCTCGTGCACCTCGTGTTGCGTCCGCATGGTGGGCAGACGGATTGGCAGACGTTGCTCCACGAGTTGGGGCACGCGTTGCATTTTGCGAATATGGATTCGTCGCTTCCGTTCGAGTTCCGTTGGTTGGGCGACAACTCTATTACTGAAGGCTACGCGATGCTCTTTGATCATCGCATGCAGGACGCGGGCTGGCTGGCGCGATACTCGGGACTCAGTAAAGGCGAGCTTCCGCGCTTTCTGCGCGCGGCGGGGTTTGAGGAGTTGCAGTTCCTGCGTCGCTATTCGGCCAAGCTGATCTACGAAGTGCAGTTGCACTCGGAGGGGGCGACCTGGAGTTCGCTGCCGGACCTGTACGTGGAGACGCTCACAACGGCGACCGGATTTCGGTATCAGCGCGCCGACGCTTTCGTGGATGTGGACCCGCGATACTATGCCGTGCGATATTTACGGGCGTGGCAGCTGCAGTCCGTGCTCGCGGAGTCGTTGGTGGAGCGGTTCAACGACGATTGGTGGCGGAACCCGAAGGCGGGGCCGTTCCTCGTGGAAGAACTCTTTGCTCGTGGGCAGCGTGAGTCGGCGCAGGAGCAGGCGACTCGTGTGAGTGGGAAGCAGTTGTCGTTCGCGCCGCTTGTGCGGGCGATCGAACGGATGTTGACCTGACTGGAGGAGTGACGATGCCGACGTTCTACCTGAATGGCGACTACGTGCCGCGTGAGCGGGCGCTCATTCCCGTGGAAGACCGCGGGTTCATTTTTGGCGATGGCATCTACGAAGGGGTGCGCGCCGTTGAGGGCCGGCTCTACGAATGGGATTTGCACGCCGAACGGATGGTGCGCGGGCTGGCGGGGCTGCGGATCAAATTTGGTGCGGCCGAAGTCGAGGAGCTGCGCGGCGTGTGCGAACGCTTGGTACGCGAGAACGGGTTGGAGGATGCCGAAGCTTTCCTGTATTTGCAGGTGACGCGCGGGGCTGCGCCGCGCACGCACTATTTTCCGCCGGCCAGCACCACGCCGACGGTATTTGTGTCGGCGACGCGCTTTGTGGTCCCGCGTGCCATGCGCGACAACGGTTGCTCGGCGATCACCCACGAAGACATGCGCTGGTCGCGGTGCGACTGGAAGACGGTGAACTTGCTGGGCTCCGTGCTTGCGCGCGAATCGGCGCAGGAGGTCGGCGCGTACGAGGCCATTCTGCATCGGGATGGCGTCGTGACCGAGGGCGCGGCGACGAATGTGCTGGCGGTGATCGACGGGGTGTTGCGGACGCATCCGCTGACCCCGCAGATTTTGCCCGGCGTCACACGGATTGTGGTGATGTCGATCGTAGAGGAGCTTGGAATCGCGTATAGCGAGACCACATTTACGCTCGATGAGCTCGCGCGCGCGTCGGAAGTGATGCTCTGCGGCTCGACGACCGACGTGACGCCCGTTGTGACCATCAATGGGTCGAAGGTCGGAAGCGGAACGCCGGGGCCGGTGACCACGCAGTTGCGCACCGCCTTCGAAGCGCGACTCTACGCACTCGCTGCTGCGAGCCGCTGACCGAACGCTGAGATTTCGCTACCGCCGCAGCACCGTGCGGTAGCGGACGTCGCCCTCGGCGCTGATGACCTGTACGAGGACTGAGTCTGCAGTCATGCTGAAGGCCATGAAGCCGGTGACGCTCTCCACGTAGCGCGTCGCCGGTGTTGCGTTGGTGCCTCGAGTTTCGGAGCCGGCACCGGAAATGAAGAACTGGGGTCCAGCGGTGTCGGGCGCGATGTGTTCTAGGTGATGCTCGTGGCCGCTGAGGAGTGCGGTGACGTGGTACTGTCGGAGTCGCGGCGCCAGGAACTGTTCGAATGGCGTGTTGGTGCCCCGGGGTCCGGAGCTGTACACGTGGTGATGCGTGACCACGAACTTCCATTGCGCCGTAGACGCCGAGAGGGTGCTGTCGAGCCACCGGCGCTGTGCTACGGTGTCGGCGCCCTTGAGCTGGGACGCGCCGTCTTCGCCGTCCTTGAGATTAAAGGGGTTGCTGTCCATCACGAGGAACTCAGCCTTCACCCCTGGGGCAACCTCGCGCGTGAAGCTGTAGAAGCGTGACGGCATGTGCCAGCGAGGCGTGCGCGGGCCGTACGCGACTTCGGCGTCTGGATTCTGGCGGTAATCATGGTTCCCGAGCGACGGATACCAGGGGACGCCGAGTGATGGGGCATCGTAGACGGATTCGAAGGATTTCCTGAACTGTGAGTCGTCGCCGGTTTTGACGCCGTCAGGATAGAAGTTGTCGCCGGCGGTAATAACGAACGCCGCGTGCAAGCTGCCGGCGGTGATACCCATGGCCCTCGCGACCTCGCGTTGCGCGCGAGTGCCGCCTCGGCCCCAATCGCCAAGGACGAGGAAGGAGACGGCCCCTTGGGGGGCGGCGAGGGGGACCGGTGGCCGGACGGCGGCGGGGGTACAGCCGAGGGTGCCAGCGAGTGCGCCGGCCAGGGCGCCAGCGAGTGCGCCGGCGAGGGCGCGCCCCACGGCGATTTGTACGGCCGACCGGGAGCGGTGGCCAATGGGCGTGCTGCGCGCGAAATGGATCATGCCGGAAAGTACCACGGAATCGGCTCGTCGGGGACTCGTTTTTCACGTACATTTCAGTGTGCCTCGTCGCCGATATGCCACCCGCGCCGTTCCCGTGCCTCCTCCGGCACCCACCGCCTCTGACCGTGAACTGGCGGCGGTCCGCGAGCTGTTGCATGCGATGTTGCGCGCCGATCATCCGGAGGAGGTGTTTCAGCACGCACTGGATCGCGTTGTTCCGTTGACTGGAGCGTCCTTCGCGTCGGTGTATCTCGTCGACGGGGCATCGGAGCTGATGCGGCTCGTGGCCGCTTGCAACTGGCCCGAGTCGATGCGACCGTGGCTTGGGACGGCGCGCGTGCGCGTCGGATTTGGTCCGAGCGGCGAGGCAGCGAGTGAGCGCCGAGCGATTGAAATTCCCGATGTTTTTGCGGACCCCGATCTTGAGGATTGGCATGAGGTCGCGCGCGAGCTCGGATTCCGTGCGATTGTGGCGTTGCCGTTACAGTCTGGGACCCGGGTGCTCGGAACTGTGGCGTTCTATTTTGGTGAATCGGGGACTGTTGCGCTCTCCGTGCGGCAGTTTTTGCGTACGGTCGCAGAGCTGCTCGCGGCGGCGGCGGATAAGGCGCAGCTGTTTGAGGAGCTCAGGCGCGCTGGCGCGTCGGTGGCAGACACGAGTGCCGAACTCGCGCGTGCGGACGTAGCGGTGCTGGACGAGCGTCGTGAGCGTGAGGCGCTGGTGCTGGCGATTGCCGACGGTGTCGCGGAGTCGCATGCGACAAACACGGGGGTCGGGGTCACGGTCGAGGCCCTTGTCGACCTCGCGGCATCCCTCCGAGGGACGCTGAGGGCCGAGATAGAGGAGTTTGATCCGCGGGTGCCGCTTCGTGATGCCATGAAGCAGGCGACCGGGCTCCCCGAGGGGGTCGCCTTGATCGCCGAGGAGCCGGTGCTTGCGCTGCTTCCGATGTCGAGCGACCGACAGAAAATCGCACGTACTCTAGTTACCTTTCTTGAGGCGGCGTATCGGTCGTCTGGGGTGGCTGAAGTACGGGCGGCGGTTCAGGTGGCCAGCGGTTCGGCCGTGTATCGCGTTTCGGGCGGGGAGAGCGCTCCGAGCGCGTTCGGTATGGCGGTGGCGCGATCGACCGCCGAGGCGTTGGGTGGGCGAGTTCTCCCTGATCCAAACGGTGGCTTTCGGTTGGAGCTTCCGATGCAGTGCCCGGTGGGTGGAACCCCGCCGGTTCCGGATGGTGTCTGACCATCAGCAATCTGAACTTTTCGACGAGAACGTCTCGTGGCCAATCAGCAGCGTAATCGCACTTTGCAGCAGGCACGTACCACGCTTGGTGGTGCCGAAGTCCTAGCTTCCGCCCGCGAGTTTTTCTCGCGCGAGTCGGGGATTTATTCCGCCTTCTTGGACAAGCAAGGGCCGACGTTCGTCAATCTTCGCGGCTTGGGTGGCGAGGAGATAGTCGTGGGCGTGAGCGACGCGCCCGGGGGTACTGCGGTGACGGCGTCGTCGTACATGTTCGATCAGCAGGTGGCGCGCTTCTTGGCGTCGTTGCCGCCTACCGCGGTGACCGCATGAGTGCCGTCGAGGTGAAGCGTCCCTTTGTGACCGCCCTGCGAAGCCGTCCTGGTATGATCCGCGTGGGCGATGGCGCGGCGCGCATGACCGTGCGCGTTCAGCTGGAGGAACGTTGGGAGACGCTGGCGTTCGACACGGCGTCCGATTCGCCCGTGCTCGCGCTGAAGCATGCGGCGCTCGCACACTTTGGCCAGGCGGATGTGCCGGCCGAGGATTTTGTGCTGAAGCTGCGCGGCGTTGAGATCCTGGATGAGCAGGAGTCGCTCGCGGCCGCAACGGCGCGGGATGGATCGACGTTTCTGCTCGCGTTCCGCCGTCGGCGTCCGGTTCGCTGATTGTGACGGGGATCGCCTCGCGTCCGCCGGCTGAGCGCGAGGCGCTCTTGGCTGCAGCCGGTCGGCTGCGCGCCGAGGTGGCCAAGGCGATTGTGGGGCAGCACGACGTCCTCGACGAGATCCTGATGGGGCTCGTCGCTGGCGGGCATGTGTTGCTTGTCGGCGTGCCTGGTCTGGCGAAAACAATGATGATTCGCGCGGTGGCCGAGGCCATGCAGCTCGACTTCCGTCGTATTCAGTTTACCCCGGATCTCGTGCCGAGCGACATCACTGGGACGGAGCTGCTGGAAGAGGACGCAAAGACCGGACAGCGGAGTTTTCGATTCGTGCAGGGGCCGGTGTTTGCGAACATCGTTCTCGCCGACGAAATCAACCGTGCGCCACCGCGCACGCAGGCCGCGTTGCTTGAGGCGATGCAGGAACATCGGGTGACCGCCGCTGGGCAGACGATGCGTCTGCCCGAGCCGTTCTTCGTGCTCGCGACGCAAAATCCGATTGAGCAGGAAGGGACATATCCGTTGCCGGAAGCGCAGCTGGACCGGTTTTTGTTTGATGTGCGGATTGGGTATCCGAGCGCGGACGAAGAAGTCGCGATCTTGCGTGCGACGACGGGGCGCGAGCGGGTGCCGCTGACGCCGGTGCTCACCGGCGAAGAAACGCGCGCGCTCCAGCAGATGACTCGCGACGTGGCCGCGTCGGATGCGGCGTTGCGCTACGCGGCGTCGCTCGCGCGTGCGACTCGCCCCGACGACAGCACCGCGACGGATCTCGTGAAGCGGTACGTACGCTGGGGTGCGGGGCCGCGTGCTGGTCAGGCGCTGATTTTGGGCGCGAAGGCGGCTGCCTTGTTAGCGGGACGCCTTGCGGTCGCGCCGGAGGACATCCGTCGTGTGGCGCGTCCGGTGCTCCGGCATCGCGTGCTGCCGAACTTCGCCGCTGAGGCCGAGGGGGTGACGTCGGAGCGTGTGGTGGAGGATTTGCTCGACCGCGTGACGCCGCCGCGCAGCGATCTGTCGGTGTAGCGCATGGCGGTCGGCCCGTACGGCGCGCTCCTAGAGTCCGTGCGTGGCGTACGCTGGCCCGCGCGGCGCTCGGTGGCTGGTGGTGCGCCCGGCGCACATGTGGCGCGCAGTCGTGGAGTCGCGACGGAATTTGTCGAGTACCGTCCGTACCGGCAGGGCGATGATCCGAAGCGGATCGACTGGAAGTTGCTCGCGCGCAGTGATCGTGCGTTCATCCGTCTCGCGCCGGACCGCGCCGTGCTAGGCACCCTCATCATCGTCGATGCGTCGGCGTCGATGGATTTCCCCAAGGATGCTGCCGATCTGGGCGTGCGGTCGAAATGGCGGTGCGCGCGCGAAATTGCGGTCGGGTGTGTGGCAATCGCGCACGCGGGAGCGGACCCGGTGGGACTCGCCGTGATTGGCGGCGGCGGCGTGGCGAGGCTCACGCCTCGTACGCGACGGGGGGTTGTGGCCGAGGCGGCCCGTACGCTCGATGCGCTGATGCCTTCGGGGGCGGCGGCGCTCGACCAGGGGTTCATTGGAGCACCGGCACGCGTGCTTGTCGTGACGGATTGTCTTGGTGAGTTGGACCTTCTGGTAAACATGGCGCGGGCGCATGTGGCGGGCGGTGGCGAGGTGTTCGTGGCGCATGTGGTGTCGCGCCGCGAGCTTGATCCCGCGCCCGGGGCGCAGCTCGCGGTCGATCCGGAGGACGTGTCGGTGGAACGGCCGCTGACCGACGAAACGCGCTCGGCGTATTGCGACGCATTTGCTGGGTGGCGACGGGAGACAGCACGACGCTGGCGCGACGCGGGTGTTGGGTATTCCGAGATTTGCGACGACGATCCGATGGACGTCGCGATCCGCACGATTGTAGCGCCCGTCGCATGACCTTCGCGGCGCCGCTGGCGTTTGGGATCGCGGTGGCGGCGTCGATTGCGACGGTGCTTTTTCATTTGATTTCCACTCAGCGGCCAAGGCCTGCCGTGTTACCGACGGCGCGATTCGTGCCCGCTGGTGAGGCTCAGGCGATCTCAAGGGCGGTCCGCCCGGCGGATCTCCTGCTGCTTGCGCTGCGCGTGCTCGCGCTCTTGCTGCTGGGGGCTGCTTTTGCGGGGCCTCGACTTGCGTCGTCGCGGTTCGGAATGATCCGGATGATTGTTGCCGATGCATCGCGTGCGGCACAGCCAGATGTCGGCGATTCGGTCACCGCGCTCTGGCGAGCTGGGGATCAGGTCGTGTGGTTCGATTCGTCGGCTGATGCGGGTGTTTACTCAGCGGGTCGTCGCACGAGCAGCACGGCGCAGGGGCGATTGTCGGCAGGTCTCGTCCGAGCGAATCAGCGCATGCTGGAACTTTCCGAACATTCAGACTCACTCGAGCTTGTGATTGTTTCTCCTGTGCTGCGCGAGGAGATGGACGCGGCAGTTGTTCCGCTCGCCGCGCGATGGGTGGGGAGTGTGCGTGTGGTGCGCAGTGCCTCGCCTCCAGCGCCCCTCAGCACGGTGCGAACCGTGGTCGCCGAACCCAGTGCTGCCGATAGCACGGCTGCGCGCGCTGGTGCGACCGTCATCTGGTGGCCCAAGGCTCGAGATGGGAAGGCTCCTTCAGCGCACGCCGACGCTGTGTGGGCGGGAGATGCGACGGTGGTGGCACAGCTTGCCCGACTCCCGATGCGGCATGACGGGCAGGTCGTGGCGCGGTGGAGCGACGGTACCCCAGCCGCGAGTGAGCAGCAAGTGGGCGCAGGATGCGTGAGGCGTGTATCGATTGGCATCCCTCAGGTGGGCGACGCGCAGTTACAGCCGTCGTTCGTCGCACTGCAGCGCGCCCTTGAGCTACCGTGTGGTGTGGCCGTAGAGCCCGCGACCGACGCAGCGCTTCGAGCGCTCGCTCGCGACTGGCCGCGGCGAGGGGAGGGTGCGGGTAGTCGATCAGTACTTCCGCCGCGTGCCTCGACGACGCTGTGGCTGCTCGCGCTAGCGGCGTGTGCCCTTGTACTCGAGTTGTTTATGCGCGCGCGCGCTAAGGCGGAACGATGAGCCTGCCAATGACGTCGCGACGCAACATTTTAGGGCGCGTACAGCAGGTAGCGGATATCCTCCGGCTGGCGCGGATAAGTCGAGTGCTGCTCAGTACGCTGGCGTGTTTCGTGAGTGTGTGGGCCGCCGCCGCTTTACTGGATACGTTTGTCGAACTCTCCGTAACGGTGCGACACCTTGTGTTGCCAGGTGCTGCATTCGCGGCATCGGCGATCCTCTGGTTAGGTCGTGCGCAGTTGCGCGCGGTGGCCGTCGATCGGGCGGCACTGTGGATTGAGGAGAGGATACCGTCGCTCCGCTATGCACTGGTGACAGCGGTGGACCCGCTGTACCAAGGTCGCGTGCCCGAACTCGACGCGCAGGTCGATGCACACCGCTATGATGACGTGGCGCGCGGTGTGGTGTGGAGTGCCGTTCGTGTGCCGGCTGCGACGGTGCTTGGTACGTGCCTCGTATTGCTTTTGCTCCCTCGGGGCAGTGTCGGGCGCGTTGCGCGCCCGGCGGCTGGCGACGCGCTACGTCGGGAAACATCCTCGGTTTCGCACGATCCTCTCGCGACACTAGTGGTCGTGATCGAGCCGCCGGCGTACACGGCGTTGCCGAGCACGACGAGCGATGATCCTTCGTCCGTGCGCGCGCTGGTCGGAAGTCGGGTGACGCTTAAGGGTCGGCGCGGCAGCGATGGGGTGTATGCGACCGTGGACAGCAACCGACGTGCGGCGGAGAACAGCGACGGTCGGTGGCAACTTTCGGTGACCATGCCGAGTGCACCCGCCGTACTAGCGCTCGTTGCGGGAGCGCATCGACGACTGCTGTCACTCGAGCCGGTTGCGGATTCTGCCCCGGCGGTGGTTTTGGTCGCGCCGGCACGAGACTCAATCCTCCGGCGGCCGAGTGGAAGTCTCGCGCTGAGCGCCGAGCTGTCCGACGATCATGGGCTCGCGTCGAGTGCGTTCGAATACATCGTCAGTTCTGGTTCCGGTGAGAGCTTCACATTCAAGTCGGGTACGCTTGGCGCGCTGGAGTTCGCGGGCGCGCGAAACGTTCGCGGCACGATCTCGGCGCGTTTGTCGATTGATGCACTCGGCATGCGCGCTGGGGACATCGTGCATGTGCGGGCGGTTGCGCGGGATCGCAATACTGTGTCGGGGCCGACACTCGGTGTTTCTGAGACGCGTACGATCCGGATTGCGCGCGCCGATGAATACGATTCGGTCGCCGTTGATGCCGCTCCACCGCCGGAGCCGGAGAAGAACGCGCTCAGTCAGCGCATGTTGTTGCTGATGTCCCAAGCGTTGGAGAAGAAACGCCGTGTCTTGGCCAAGGGTCCGTTCGTGAGCGAGTCGCGCGCCATTGCCCTCGATCAGACGCGCCTGCGCAAGCGCGTGGGAGAGATTGTGTTTCAGCGGTTGGGTGAGAGCGGGGGTGAGGGAGGTGACGCGCTCGAGCGGCGACTCGACCGTCCCACGAACCCAGATTCGGTTTTGGCCGCTGCTGATCGCGCGACCGGTGCGACCTCCGGAACGGCGCTCGAAGGAAGTGCTGATGAGACGCCGGTAGTCGCGGTGAATCGTCCGCTGCTTGAGGCGTACAACTTCATGTGGAGCGCCAGCACGGAGTTAGAGCTTGGCGAGCCAGGGCGGGCTATCCCGTGGATGCAGAAGGCGCTGGATCGGTTGCAGGCGGCGCGTTCGGCGGAGCGGATTTATCTCCGTGGTAAAGTGCGCGCGGTGGTGGTAGACATTGCCAAGGTGCGCCTGGCGGGAAAAGACAAGGGAGTCAGAAGCGTCCGTGTGCCGCGCCCGGCCGCCGATCCGGGACGCGCCCAGCGACTCGCCCGTTTTGACGCGATCACCGGCATGACCCGTCGTCAGTCATCGGCGGCGGCAGATTCGCTCGTGTTGCTTCGCCTCGAGCTTATTGATCGCGACCGCGGGACGGCGCAGGCTCTTGAGGCTGCCTCCGTCGCGCTTCGTCGTGGTGGTGACGTGACCGAAGCGTTCATCAAAGCGCGGCGCGCGCTTGCGGGTGACATCGAGCGACGTGCCGGCATTTCGTTGTGGGGGGCACCGTGAGCGCAGACTTTACCTTCTGCACCGTCCAGTACGACAGTGGCGATTGGGATTCGGCGCCGCTCGTGCCAGCGAACCTGATTGATTCAGTGGCGCGCTACACGAGTATCCGCGTGGCGCCGACCGGAGTGTCCGTGCCGCTTGGCTCGCGCGACCTCTTCCGCTATCCGTTGGCGTTTTTGACGGGGCATCTTCCCGTGCGCTTCACCGATCTTGAACGACGTAACGTGAAGCAGTATTGCGAGCGCGGCGGGCTGCTGTTCGTGGACGATCACAACCACGACGTGGACGGTGTGTTCCACAAAACGTGCACCGAGGAGATTGCTCGCGCCGTAGGGCCGATGAAAGAGCTATCGAACACGCACGCGCTCTTCAAGAGCTTCTTCACGTTCGAGGATGGTCCGCCGGCGACCTCACACGAATTGAATGGTTGGGGAGACAATCTCATTCACAAGCATTTACAGGCCGTATTCGCTGGCGATCGTATGTGTGTGCTGTACTCGAACAAGGACTACAGTTCCGAGTGGGGCTACCATCCCGACAACAAGCGTTTTATGTCGGTTGACAACACGAAGTTCGGCGTCAATGTGGTCGTGTATGCTCTCACGCGGTGATCCGATGCGACTGTGGGCGGAGCGAACGCTTCGCGGTGCCGCCTTTGCTCTGCTGGCGTGGGCGATGTGGCGCGTGGCGGCGGCGAACGGCGTGGGGCGGGTGGTGTCGCTTGAGAGCGCCTCGGTAGAATCGGCGTGGCCGCGCCTGCTTGACGGCGGGCACGACGCGGCGCACCTCACTGTCTCGGGTGGATTGCCTGCGGACTCGACGCGAGATGTGCTTGCCGCGTTCGCGCACGCGGGCGTACGCATGAGTTGGTCAGGGCCGTCCCTGTCGCCGGTCGCGATGTCTGTCGAACGTGTGCGCGAGCCGGACCAGTCAACGCTCATGCGCGTGATCGGTGTCGGTCGCGTCGTTGTTCGCGACGGCATATCTGTGCTTGACAGCGTAGGCGATGCGTCGCGCGGACTGACGGTCGTCTCGGCGGCGCCTCAGGGTGTGTTCTACGCATCTGGAACGTCCGGGACCGCGTCGGCATTGCCGGCGGCCGCTTTTGCGCTGCACCCAGTGCTGGTCATCGGGCGTGCATCATGGGAGACGAAGTTCACCGTTGCGGCTTTGGAGGAGCAGGGGTGGACCGTGGAGTCGCACGTGCCAGTCGCGCCAGGTGTCGAGGTGACGACCGGAACGCGCCAGCCGCTTGATACCGCGCACTACGCGGCCGTGGTCGCACTCGACAGCTCTGCGACGGAGCAGGCGACATCGATCGTTGCGTACGTGCGCTCGGGCGGGGGGCTTGTACTACTGTCCGAGGCGGCGCGGTTGGGAACCTTTGCGGCACTTGTCCCCGCGACCGTTGATGCGCGTCAGTCAAGTACGAAGCGCAGCTTCGATCCCGCCGCGCCGTTGGCATCGCTTAGCGTGACGCCGCTGTCGATGCACGACGATGCGGTGGCACTCGACGTGCGTGGTGTCACGGTCGCCGTGGCGGCGCGGCGTGAACGTGCCGGGCGTGTTGTGGTCGTGGGCTACGACGAGCTGTGGCGCTGGCGGCTTGAAGGGGGCGATGACGCCGTGTTCGCACACCGTCGATGGTGGTCGCGGACTGTGGGCGCGGTGGCTGCCGGTGGTGGTCCCGCCGCGAACGCTCCCGAGGGCGCACCGATCGCCCGATGGATCGATGCGCTCGGACCAGCTGTCACTGTCCTGCCAAGCCGCGCTCCCGCGGATCCGCTTCCCCCGTGGCTCCTGGTCGTGCTGTGTAGCATCTTGCTCGCGGAGTGGGGATCACGTCGAACTCGCGGAGCACGATGAGCGTTGCCTTCATCAGTCATGCCGATTGCGGCCGTCACGATACGGGATGGGGACATCCCGAACATGTGGGACGTCTGCGCGCGATCCCGCGTGCCTTGCGCTACCACTTCGACCTGTTCGAGGCGCTCGCACACCTCGAGGGGCGGCACGCGACGGAGGACGAGATTCTTCTCGTGCATGACGCCGCCTATGTGACCTCGGTGCGAGATCTCGCGGAGCGTGGCGGCGGTCGATTCGACGCCGACACCGTGGCCAGCGAGGGTTCGTGGGACGCCGCGACCGCAGGGGTGGGGAGCGTGCTCGATGCGGTGGATTTTACGATGACCGGACAGCACCTCCGCAGTTTCTGCGCGGTCCGCCCGCCCGGGCATCACGCCCTCCGCGCGTCGGCCATGGGTTTCTGTCTGTTCGGCAACGTCGCCGTTGGGGCGCGCTACGCGCGGAAAGTGCATGGCGCCGAGCGGGTGCTTATCGTCGACTGGGACGTCCACCACGGCAACGGGACCCAATCGCTCGTCGAGGACGAGGCCGACATCCGCTTCATTTCCATGCACCAGTGGCCGTGGTATCCTGGCACCGGAGCCCGTGACGATCGCGGACCGCACCAGAATGTCTGGAACCTGCCGATGCCTGGCGCGCTACCGGCAGAGGCGTATGTGTCCGAGCTTCTGCGCGCGGTGGATGCGGCCACGGAGGACTTTACCCCCGACCTGGTCATGATTTCCGCTGGCTTCGACTCGCTGAACGGTGATCCGCTCGGCGGATTCACACTGGAGTTGGACGACGTCGACCGCCTGACCCGTGAGATGGCCGCCCGGGCCGACCACTGGTGTGGCGGACGGCTCGTCAGTGCGCTGGAAGGGGGCTACGCGCCCGATCGGCTCGGGGAAGCAGCGGTGACGCACCTGAAGGCGCTCGCAGGTCTCTAGGCGCACGCTGGGCCTCGGGGCTAACTTTCGAATTCCCCTCCGCTGGAGCCTCTCCGCTGTTCTGCCCAAGAGAACGACCGTGACCGAGGGGGCCGTCGGATGACGACCTCCGCGTCGTCGCTCGCCCTGCGATTGATTGAGGTCGCGCTCCCGCTTCCGCTCTTTGGGACCTACACCTACGCGGTGCCCGACGGGCTGCGTCACACGGTTGTCGCGGGGTCTCGCGTGATCGTGAATGTGCGTGGGCGTCGCGTCATTGGGTTCTGCTTGGGTGAGAGCGACGGCGCCGCACTGAAGAGTGCCACCGCCAAGCCGATTCTCGATGCCCCGGACGCCACGCCCTGTATGCGCGCCGATCTGCTTGCGGTATGCCAATGGATTTCTGGGTACTACGTGGCGCCGCCGGGGATGGTGCTCCGCACGGCGCTCCCGGCCGTGCTTGGTGCCGTGGCGCGCCCAGAGCCCGCGGTCAAGGCGCGTCGTACGGTGCGACTCACGTCCGAACTCCCGTCCCTCATGGAGCGCGACCGACTTTTTAAACGGTCGCCGCAGCAGCGCGCGGTATTCGAACTGCTCGAGTCGCTTGGCGGACATGCCACCGTCGCGCACGTGGTAGACCAGCTCCAGTGCACGAGCGCCGTCATCTCGGCGCTCGCCAAGCGCGGATTCGCCGAGCTCGGGTCGGAGACTGTGGCGCGCGATCCGTTTGCGAGTCGTGTGCGCTCAACCGCTGCACCGCATCAGCCAACGTCGGCGCAACAGCAGGCCATCGATACGCTGGTCGCCTCTGCTCCCGGCAGCGTTTCGCTGCTTCACGGTATCACGGGCTCAGGAAAGACGCTGGTCTATCTCGAACTGCTCCGGCACGTCGTGATTGAACAGGGAAAGTCCGCGATCGTGCTCGTGCCGGAAATCGCGCTCACGCCGCAAACGGTGGATCGGTTCCGCGCCGTGTTTGGCGATCAGGTTGCGGTGCTGCACTCAGCGCTCAGCGACGGCGAACGGTACGACGCATGGCTGGCGCTCAAGCGTGGCGAGCGACGGATCGCGGTCGGCGCGCGGTCAGCGGTGTTCGCTCCGCTGGAGAATCTTGGCGCGATCATCGTAGACGAAGAACACGAGTCGAGCTACAAGCAGGCCGAGTCCCCGCGCTATCACGCCCGCGAGGTGGCCATCGTGCGCGCGCGGGAATCGGGGGCGGTGTGTGTGCTTGGGAGCGCGACGCCGAGCCTTGAAAGTTGGGTCAATGCGCAGACGGGGAAGTATCAACTCCTCTCGCTCCCTGATCGGGTCGGCGGAGGCTCGCTCCCGCACGTGGAAGTGGTGGACCTTCGCAGCACGACGAAGGCCACAGGCATGACCGTCGCGCAGCGCGCCATCCGTAGCGTGCTGAGCGAACCGCTCGAACTCGCGCTCCGCGACCGGATTGCCAAGCGGGAGCAGAGTATTCTGCTGCTCAACCGACGCGGATATGCCTCGTTCGTGCAGTGCAGTTCTTGCGAATGGGTCGCGAGTTGTCCCGATTGCTCGATCTCACTCACGCTGCACCATCATCCGGAGCGGCTGATTTGCCACTACTGTCGACGTCAGGACACACCAGGCGCCGCGTGCCCACAATGTGGTGATGCCACGCTCCGTCAGCGTGGCCTCGGCACGCAGCAGGTAGAGCGCCTGCTCGGCGAGCAGTTCCCTGGTGCTCGCGTGGCACGCATGGATGTGGACACGACGAGCGGAAAGTGGGCGCACACCGAAATTCTCGATCGCGTGGCGAGCGGGGAGGTAGATATCCTGCTCGGGACGCAGATGATCGCGAAGGGACTCGATTTCGCGAATGTGACATTAGTGGGCGTCATCGATGCTGATACGGGGATCAATCTCCCCGACTTTCGTGCGTCGGAACGCGCCTTCCAACTGTTGAGCCAAGTGGCGGGGCGGGCAGGGCGCGGCCCGAAGGGCGGCGCCGTGATTATTCAAACTCGCGTCCCCACGCACCACGCACTGCGCTGTGCCCTGACGCACGACTATTTGGGGTTTGTGGCCGAGGAACTTCCCGCGCGCGTATCCCCAGCGTACCCGCCAACGGTTCGGGTCGCAAACTTCGTGTTCAGCGGAGAGGACGAGCAGGCGACATTTGCGCTCGCGGAGGCGGCCGGGGAGTGGATGATTCAAGCGATTGCGCAGCTCCCCGAGGGAATGATTGAGATGGTCGGGCCCGCGCCGTGCGCCATAGAGCGAATCAAGCAGCGGTGGCGGTGGCACTTGCTGTTGCGCACCGCGCATGCCGGAGCGCTGACGCGGCTGGCTCGCCGGTTTCTCTCGACCTTCGATGTGCCGGCACGCCATGAGCTTCGCGTGGCGTTTGACCGCGATCCTGTTTCGCTGCTCTGAACGAGGCGGGCTGATCGGTGGGGCGCAGTGGGGAAGTCCCCAACACAGCACCCAATAGCACCCAATAGCACCCACGTTCACCGACCAGAGGAGGTGGGTAGCCTGCCGCCCAGTCGTTATCTTTCGCCCATGATGAACGAGACCCGCGAACGCTTCCTCCGGGGGATCCTGGAGCGCGTGAGCCCAGAGCGCATCGTCGAGATCCATTTCTTCCCTCCCATCCGGCAGGGGCAACTGGAGTCTGGCGTTGCGGTCGTGGCGCTCGAATCAACGCCCCACGCCGTGGGGGAGCACGCGGTTGCTGCGCCGGTCGCCGAGCCGGTCGCCGAGCCGGTCGATGCGCCGGTCGATGCGCCGGTCGATGCGCCGGTCGATGCGCCGGTCGATGCGCCGGTCGATGCGCCGGTCGATGAACCTGTTGCCCCTGTCCTGGCAGTCGCGTCTCGCCTCGAAGTCTGCACCGCCATGTACCGCTGGACCCGGAAAGGGCCAGAACGCGGGAAGTGGGAGTTCGACTTCAAGACCGAAGGCGATGCGTCACTGCCAATCGTTGGCA